>Ga0214207_1000424_pt1 | contig 12760 bp, 14 predicted proteins | sample TroBogEpilimnion_6_FD_153045 | JGI IMG/M metagenome (GOLD analysis project Ga0214207, IMG submission 153045) | Freshwater microbial communities from Trout Bog Lake, WI - 13JUL2009 epilimnion | ecosystem: Environmental > Aquatic > Freshwater > Lake > Epilimnion/Euphotic zone | place: Trout Bog... | reverse complement strand
TACAGAAGTCCAGCAACCAAATACAACAGCCACCTTATCTTTAGTTAGCATTTGGCGGGCTTTCTCGGCAAATAATGGCCAGTTAGAAGCTGGGTCAACAACTACTGGCTCTAATTTACGACCCAAAACACCACCACTTTTATTGATCTGATCAATCACCATCAAATCCATATCTTTCAGTGATGTTTCAGAAATAGCCATTGTTCCAGATAGGGAGTGCAAGATACCCACCTTAATTGGCTCCTTACTTTGAGCCATTGCCAAATGACTTAAGCCCGTAAAACTTAATGCCGCTGCTAAAACTGACAACTTCAATATTGATCTACGTTTCATGTCTCACCTCTTGAGTAAATTAATCATGTGGGCAGTAATACCTAACGCCTACAGTCATTAGAGAATGGTTCAAGTTGGTGCAAATTTAATAAATCCCTAAAAGAGAGCACGTGCACCATAAATGAGCATTGATTAATCTTAAGATGCACTAGCCAGATGCATTTGTTGCAGATGCAAATAAAAAAACCACCCCGAAGGGTGGCTCAAAAGCCTCCGCTTTTAACGCGTACTCACCCAACCAGCATGAAATGAGTCAATGTTCATCAATTCTGAAAGAAATCTAAGTAGATTTCAACTAAAAATATGGGTCCAAGAAATCATCAACATTGTTTCGAGAAGGGTCAAATGGATATATGAGAACTTAGGATTACAAAGGGGTCCTCTACCGCCTAAAACAAATCATCAAGAGGAGATTTTGTCGGACTAACCGACAAACAAGTGTCACTTAACCGGACACTCCATCAGTAGGCTGTCGACGCCATTTGACTTCCACGGCTATCCAAACCAAACCACAAAGATACCTGCTTATCCCACACCACTTTCTTGGCAGGTTATAGTTAATGTTTTGATTACTGTTAAGTACAATTCTTAAGTCTTTTAATCCGTTGGTCGCGAGTTCGAATCTCGCCCGACCCACCAGTACATAAGGGATCACAGCAATGTGGTCCCTTTTCTTTTGGTTTCTTGGAGTGTGTTGGTGACTGTTGGTCACAATATTAAGTCTGAGGGCGTTGATTGGGTGGGGATGGCGGACGCTAGGTGACCGTGAGCGTCTAACCTAAATTAAATAACAATCGATTCTTTTGAACGATCGCAGCAGCCAAAAGACTCGCATGCTCCTTATCGACCCCATTACCAAGCCTCAGGCTTACATCTGCCGACCAATTACATCCCCTATCGTCAGGCTCAGCTAAATCATAAAGAACAGTAACCTTTGTTCCCTCACAGTCTTCGCAACTAGCAAGCTCATCGGTAAGAATTTGGTTTAACTCTTCTCGCGATACGATTTTTCTGCTCATTTATATACCCTACTAACGTTAACTAATTTGGCAATCAAAAAATTTCAAGAAATAAAACAGCCAGATCTCTCTGGCTGCCAAACAACTACCTTAAAGCTAATTTTTAAAATTAGACTCCTTGGTTCTTCGTACCATCAGCTTTTACAACGCAGACTAAATTACCTTTACTTTTAGCTGCATTATTTTTCCAATGTAGCGGTCTAAGATTCGATAAAGCATCTAAGCCACCGTTCGAAGTTGGTTTGATATGATCAATTTCCCAGCCATAGTCTGAATCCCTATTCCCATACTCGGAATAAGTCATCCAGGCATTGCACTGGTCTTTGCGATAAAGATCTTGATTGAAATTTGGAACAACAATACCCTTGCTCCAAACAAGATCTCTCGTTTTATCGTCAATTGCCATAAAAAGCCTTTCTAACAATATTGTTAGCCTAGGTTGACGGGCAAGAAGAAGATACTGTTAAACTAAATATGCTTATCTAGCAAAACCGTTGGCACCTCACTAGGGAGTCGACACCAAAGTGGTCGGAGCTCGAATTCCGGCCACTTTTTCTTTTTGCAGGCTCCCAACTACTCAAGAGTAAAACACTACATCTAGTACTTAGATTGATAACCTTCACTAAGTATAGGTGACAATTTCCTGTTTGGTAAGGCTTTTCTACCAAAACTTTAGAAGTATTTTTACTGTAATTTCGGACTTTTCTGGTGCCAAAACTTTGCATGCATGTTGATCAATGGTTCCACGGTAAGCAATTGCTTACACATAGTGTTTACAAGTGTCGCGAAACGAGATGCATGAGCATACAAAATGTCGGGTTAACCGGCATTCACAGGGCTAGTTGTATTGCATTTTTAATATAGTTGCATAGCTAACCAATATCGGTTACACTACCCCCATGTTTGAACAATGCCTCTATTTCAATACCACCAGCCTAGCTCGTCAGCTAGAGCGCGAATGGACAGTTGCATTTAAGCCATTTGGACTCACCCCTTCTCAAGCTTTCATGCTCAGAGTGGTTCTAGATAAAGCCCCGCTGTTACAAAGCGAGCTTGCTTTAGAAATGAATATCAGCCGCCCCACCGCTACTAGAGGTTTAGATGGCTTAGAACGCTTGGCTTTAATTAAACGGGTTGCGTCTGAGAAGGATGGTCGGGAGCAAGAGATTCACCCAACCAAAAAGGCTCTTGAGATGAAGGAAGCCATTAACGCAGCCAGTGGGGCCGTTACCAAGCGCCTTAAGAAAGCATTGGGCACTGGGCATTTTGAAGAAGTTGTAGGACAACTAAGAGGAATTAGCTCTGCCCTAAAGTAATTGGGCTTTTTTATTTCCCAAATAGTTGCATAGCTAATTAGTTTTTGTTTTATTAACCACCAAAGGAGAATCACATGCCAATATTGAACGTGAAAGTCAGTGGTCAAAAGAATATTGCCATCACCAAAGCCATTAATGAGCTTCTACTGGATCTTACCCACCGTATTCTGGGTAAGAAAAAGGAAGTGACTGCCATTGCTATTGAATATATAGAACCAGATTGCTGGTTTGTGGGTGGCAGGCTATTAAGCGAACAGGGCAAAAATAGCTTTTACTTTGATATCAAGATTACCGATGAAACCAACACTAAGGATGAAAAGGCGCAGTACATCAAAGAAGCTTTTGCAGGATTTGAGTACATCCTAGGCAATCTTCATGAAGCGAGCTATATCTATGTGCAAGATGTTAGGGCAGCTAGCTATGGCTATGGTGGCAAGACTCAGGAATATCGATATCATCAATAATGCAGCAAATACACTCATAACCCCCTGAAGTATCTGGGGTTTATGACTAGCTTATTGAGCATAATTCTCTAAAAAACAGATCTAAATCCACTAAAATAAATACATGCCATCTAAGTTTGCCAACCAATCTCAGGTCCGCCAACACAACGTTTCTAACGCTATGGCCTCTGCTCGGATTGAAGGCATTACTCCCACTAAACAGTTAGAGCAAAATCTCACTGATTACGTTGCCGGCAAAAAGAGTATTGGGCAAATACTGGAAAAAACTAAACAACGTTATGCCGCAAATCGACCCAAATGATGTCCGCAATAAATAAAAAAATTATCATCATTGCAGGACCTAATGGGGCTGGCAAAACTACTTTTGCCAAAAACTTCTTACCGCAAGAAGCTCATACATTTCGTTTTATTAATGCTGATCTTATAGCGGCTGGATTAGCACCATTTAATCCTGAATCTGTTGCATTCAAGGCTGCGCGCTTAATGCTCAATGAATTAAATGAATACACTAAAGCAGGAGAAAGCTTTGCCTTTGAAACTACACTATCTGGCACCCATTACCTGCAACGCATTCAAGAATGGAAAGACTTAGGCTACACCATTAAGCTCTGGTTTATTGCGCTAAGCTCGCCTGAATTAGCCATCTCTCGTGTAGAAGAGCGGGTTGCACAAGGTGGGCACAACATTCCTGAAGAAGTCATTCGCAGGCGCTATCGAGTAGGATTAGAGAATCTCCCAAAGTATCAAAAAGTTGTAAAATCATGGGTATTGTTAAATGGTGACAAAACACCACCCGAACAAATAGATCAAGGTTAGCCATGACTACACCAAGCAAAGACATTCGTAATTCTTCGGATCCCGATATCGCAGGATCCTACTACGCTATGCAACGAGCAGGTCAAGCAGCAATAGACTTAGCAATCCAAACCAATACCGCAATCGTGACTACAGTTAATGGCAAGATAGTGCGGATCCCCGCTGCAGAACTCATTAAGCAGCGGCAACTTACGGCCTAAACATCCTTGGTCGCGAGTTCGAATCTCGCCCGACCACACAGTTATACAAAAGCCCTTGGAGTAATCTGGGGGCTTTTTCTTTTGGTTGCTTGAAGCAGCTGATCAATCTGCCTGACCAAATACCGGCTCGCGCCTCTCAAGAAACGCCGTAATACCCTCACGATAATCACTACCCATATAGACGTTTTTACGCAGAGACTGTAAGTGCTCAAAAACTGCAGGGTTCATTACCGCTGCATCGGAAAGCATCTGAGCTTGGGCCTTTAATACTGAATTTGCTTGGGGAGATCTTTTAGCAATCGTCTTAGCCATCTGGTAAGTCTTTGCTTCTAATTCACCAGATACATAGAGGTGGTTCAAGATGCCAATTTGTAATGCTCTATCAGCTCCAATTGGGTCTGCCGTCAAAAACATTTCTTTTACAACATTGAGTGGCATTCTGGACATGAAATGTAAAATTCCACTGGCTGTATAGGGGAGACCCAATTTAGCCGGCGTGATAGCAAACGTAGAGTCGTGATCGCCTATAGCAATATCACAACTCATAATCAAATCTGTGGAAGCTCCCCAAACGGAACCATCGACCATAGCTATTACCGGTGCTCGAAATGCTCGAATAGACTTCAATAAAACCATAACCGGATCATCTGCTGGCAAAGGATCTCGCTCTGATCTTGGCAATTCCATTACATCATGTCCAGCAGACCAAACTTTATTTTTTTGATCGGATCGCAAAACAAGCACACGAACATCCTCTTTGCCAAATACCTCGAGGGCATGATGCATTTCCTCAATGAGACACTCGCTTAGAGCATTACGTTTGCTGTAATGATTAAAGCGAATGGTGGCAATAAGATCCGCTTGTTCTATTTTGATGTACTGATAGTTCATGAAGAGTTTGGACTTCAAGATTAAGCAGCAATCAATATATCCCCAAGCTCCATCTTCTCCCACCAAATAAATGGAAGAAGATACACTGGCTCATCAGCCTCCCGCAGAATTTCTAGAGCGCCATCATTCGTTTTATTCGCTTGGTACTTACCGGGATTGAGTGGATAGCATCCATTGTCAGTCCCATCACAACGACGCATTCTAGCCATAATATTTCGGGTTACATATACGTACATACTTCCTCCTGATATTAAAGAGTGGATTGAATATGATTACGAACTACGGGGTAAATTTGTCCATCCCAACGCTTGCCATTAAATACGCCGTAATGACCAACGCCTGCTTGTAAATGATGAGACTTCATATAGCCTGGTAAGCCAGCACAAAGATCCTGCGCAGCTAAAGTCTGACCAATTCCACAGATATCATCTCTCTCACCCTCGACCGTGAGCAAGAATGTTTTCTTTATTTGCTTAGGATTTACCAATCTTCCTTGATAGATCAATTTACCCTCAGCAAGATCACGATCCATAAATACTTTTTGTATTGTTTCCAAATAAAAAGCGGCGGAGAGATCCATGATGGCAAAGTACTCTTCATAGAAATCATGTATCGCATCTGCTTTTTCTGTTTCACCACTAATGCGATAGTCATAGAGCTTTCTAAATGACTCCGCATGGCGATCAGGATTCATGCTCATAAAAGCCATGAGTTGCAAAAAGCCCGGATAAACCTTACGACCCACACCATTAAATTGACTTGGAATGACACCAATCAGCTTTTCTTCAAACCAAGACAATGGTTTACTAGTCGCTAACTCATTAACCTTAGTCGGACTTTGGCTAACATCAATGGGTCCTGCCATGAGTGTCAAACTAGCTGGAATATAAGGACTCTTATCTTCAGACATGATTGCCGTAGCTGCAAGACAAGCAACTGTAGGCTGACATACAGCCATCAAATGAGTTTGCGGACCAATAATCTTTAAGAAATTAATGATGTGATCAACATAAGAATCAAAATCAAACTCTCCGCAACTCAGCGGCACATCACGAATATTGAGCCAGTCAGTGACATAAACATCATGGTCTCGCAGTAGCGTTTTGATCGTGCCAGCCAGCAATGTAGCAAAGTGCCCCGACATTGGCGCCACCAACAGAATCTTTGGTTGCCCCTCAATTCTTGGTTTTGTAAAGCGAATTAAATTGCAAAAATGAGTGGAATGAACTATCTCTTCGTGGATGGCTTGCTCTATACCAAAGGAATCAAGGACCGCATGAATCTTAAAGTCTGGTCTAGTGTGAGTAAAGCCCAATAAGGCAATTTGTTCATAATGCGCGGCAAGACGCTGCATTGGATTCAAAGCGAAATTACCAAACCAATTATTGGAAACACGCTCAGAAGCTTTCGCAAAGAGACGAATGGGATCGTGTAGGTTAGAGAAGGTTTGATAGGCCCTATACATCATCTGTGCACACCGCTTTCTATATGACGTAGGGCTCGTTCGGTCGTTTTTAAAGTAGGGTCAAAGACTCTACTGAGTGACACATCATTAGCAATAATGGCCGCAGTTTGTGCCGCTCGAGCAGACACAATAGATAAATTGACAAAACCAGCCACATTGAAGGTTTTGAGAAGGTCAATCTCTTGATCATCGGTTGCTGATAGCTCACCCGATTCAATCTTCTTATAAAGCTCGCGGTAATACTCGCGCATACCGTCGAGCTCCTCAGCCAGGGCCATGATCCGCTGAAACAGGACAGCAAAATCAGACGCAAGAGGTTTTTTAGTGGCTACTTCCATGGTGTAACTCCTGGCACCTCCGCGGGACCGACAGAGACTTCAACTGTACCAAAATCTGCGGGGCCTACGATCTCGAGATACTCCATATCTGGCGAATAATCAAACAGGTAGTGAGTAATGCCAGGCATTTGATGAACTACATCACCAGCTTCAACCAAAGTCACCTTATCCTCATACATAAACTTGGCCCAGCCTTTGTTCATGATGACAATTTGAAATTCCGCAACGTGATAGTGCCAACCTGTTCCATCCACAGGAGGTTTATTTGCTTTTACTAAATGAGCAATGACCTTTCCCTTGGTTGCTTTTGCTACGCCCAAGTCGCGATATAAGAAAAAATCTCTCAAACCACCGGGAAGAAACTGTGTATCAGTCTTTTTTACATGAGAAAACTCGGTATCGCTCTTAAATTTCACAGGTGCATTCATGATCAAAACTCCACTTCAAGCTCTTCAATGTCATCGGGTTCTTCAAGGGCGCCCATCACCCACTCCTTCATCTCCGGCATTGCCATGATCTGCTCGCAATACCGCTCGCTCGCCTTATCCAGCTCCACGTTGTATGTCAAGAATCTCGTGACGACTGGCGCGAACATGGCGTCAGCCAAAGTAGGCTCTTTTCCAAAGAGGAATGGCCCACCGTAAGTAGATAAACAGTCTTGCCAAATCACTAAAATACGATTGATATCAATTTGCGCCTTTGACCAAACTTTGAATGATTCAAACTTGCCTTTGATGTTCATTGGCAGTGATGCTCGCATTGCTGAGAAGCCAGAATGCATCTCGCCACAGATTGAACGGCAATGCGCACGTGCAACAGGATCTTGAGGTAGAAGATGTGCTTTAGGATTGAGTTCATTTAAAAACTCACCAATTGCCATGGTGTCCCAGACCTTGCAACCATCGTGATCCAAGCGCGGAACCAAGATAGAAGGTGAAAGCAACAAGAGTTCTGCGCGGTTATCCACATCATCTGGATGAACCGCCACTTCCTGAAAAGGCAATCCAGATAACTTGAGCATTAACCAGCCACGCAGGGACCACGATGAATAGTTTTTGCTGCTGATCGTCAGGGTAGTTTGCTTTGACATATCCACTTTCAAAAAGGGTACAACTACAAGCTATACCCTTTGAAAACGAATAATTCGTCCTTATGCCCTGTTTTTGACAGCATTTTCCCAATTTGGGGCAAGTCTTTATTTATGGCACTAATCCTGTGCGATACCACAATGCACCCTTCTGGGGAACTTATAGACTTCAATCATGTCTATCCATGCCGCCCTTCACCACGTTACTGAATATGACTACGACCGCTTAGTAAAGCTAGGTCCGCAAGTCGTTCGTCTACGCCCCGCTCCGCATTGCCGTAGCCATATTCTTTCCTACTCACTCAAGATTGAGCCAGAAGCTCACTTTGTGAACTGGCAACAAGATCCCTACGCTAACTACCAAGCACGTTTGGTATTTCCAGAGACGACTAAGAAGTTTAAAGTCACGGTTGATCTAGTTACTGAAATGGCGGTTTATAACCCCTTTGATTTTTTCTTAGAGCCTGATGCGGAAAACTATCCGTTTAACTACAACTCAGAACTCAAAAAAGAATTGCGCCCATATCTTGGAAGAATGCGTAATGGGACTTTAAATAAGTATTTCAAAACAATTGATCGTAGTGAAATGCGTACGATTGATTTTTTAGTCAAGCTTAATCAACAGGTGCAGCAAGACATTCGTTATCTCATTCGCATGGAGCCTGGAGTTCAAACTCCGGATGAGACTCTAGATTTACGAAGTGGTTCTTGCCGAGATTCAGCTTGGCTGATGGTAAATCTATTGCGCTTATGCGGCCTTGCAGCCCGGTTTGTATCTGGATACCTCATTCAGCTTAAACCCGACGTTAAAGCGCTTGATGGTCCCAGTGGTACAGAAGTTGATTTCACAGACTTGCACGCTTGGTGCGAGGTCTACTTACCTGGCGCAGGCTGGATTGGTCTTGATCCAACTTCAGGCCTATTTGCTGGTGAAGGTCATATTCCTGTTGCATGCACACCTGAACCATCGGGCGCAGCGCCGATTGAAGGTGGAGTAGATAAATGTGAGGTGGATTTTAAGCATACGATGGAAGTAACACGTATTTATGAATCTCCTCGAGTTACCAAACCTTACACCGAAGATCAATGGCAAGCTATTGTCGATCTGGGCCACAAAGTAGATCAAAAATTAGAGGACGGTGATGTGAGACTAACGATGGGTGGCGAACCCACCTTTGTTTCCATCAATGGTCGCGATGAACGCGAATGGAATATAGATGCACTTGGCCCTACTAAGCGTGGCTATGCAACAGAATTAGTAGAGCGTCTTCGCAAACAATATGGCGATGGTGGTTTTTTACACTTTGGTCAAGGCAAATGGTATCCAGGAGAGCAACTTCCCCGTTGGGCTCTTTCTATTTATTGGAGGGCCGATGGTCATCCTATTTGGAAAAATCCAAAGCTCTTTGCGGATGAGCGTAATCCCATTATGTACACAAACAAAGATGCAGAAAAGTTTGTTCACACACTTTCTAAAAATTTAGGACTTTCAGATAAATTCATCGAGCCAGCATATGAAGATGTTTTTTACTACCTCTGGCGAGAATCCAAGCTTCCAGTTAACGTAGATCCCTTTAAATCAAACCTAGATGATGAGATGGAGCGCACTCGCCTAAAGCGCGTGTTTACCCAAAAATTAGATTCAGTAATTGGCTACATATTGCCGATCGAAGCAGATCAAGGTCAAAACTACTTTGATACCAATTGGAAAACAGGTTCTTGGCTTTATCGTGATGACCGCCTTTATCTTCTGCCAGGCGATTCGCCGATGGGCTATCGCTTGCCATTAGAGTCACTTCCTTGGACTAATAAGGCTGACTACCCTTACATGATTGAGCAAGACCCTTTTGCTCCAAGGCCGCCTTTGCCAACAAGTGCGCCGATGGTTGCGCAATATCAAAGCCCCATTAAAAATAGCACCACTGGATCTAGCAAAACAATCTGGAGTCAGAACCAAGACGTTCGATATCCCTACCGCCAAGAATCTGCAGCCTGGATTACCCGAACTGCGTTATGTGTAGAGACTCGTGACCCAATGCGAGCTAATGGTCCTGATGCTGAAAATAAATATGGTGGCAAGAATGGTGCGCTCTATGTATTTATGCCACCACTAGCACGGCTTGAGGATTACCTCAACTTGCTAGAGGCGGTAGAGGCAACGGCCGAAGAACTGCAATTTCAAATCGTGATTGAGGGCTATCCGCCGCCACGCGATCCTCGATTAAAACTCCTACAAGTTACTCCAGATCCTGGCGTGATTGAAGTCAATATTCATCCAGCGCATAACTGGAATGAGTTGGTTGAGCACACCGAGTTCTTATATAACGCTGCTTTTGAATCTCGCCTATCTGCTGAAAAGTTTATGGCTGATGGTCGACATACTGGCACTGGTGGGGGCAATCACTTTGTAATGGGCGGCGCTACACCAGTAGATAGTCCTTTCTTGCGCAAGCCAGAACTATTGGCAAGCTTGATCTTATATTGGCATAACCACCCAAGTTTGAGCTATCTCTTTAGTGGAATGTTCATTGGGCCTACCAGCCAGGCACCTCGTGTAGATGAAGCGCGCAATGATCAACTCTATGAATTAGAAATTGCTCTTAAAGAGATTCATGAAAATCGTAAAAAATATGGTTCGAGTATGCCACCATGGTTAGTCGATCGTACCTTACGTAATATCTTAATTGATGTCACTGGCAATACTCATCGTAGTGAGTTCTGCATTGATAAGATGTATTCGCCTGATAGTCAGACAGGACGCCTGGGCTTACTTGAACTTCGCGCATTTGAAATGCCTCCACATGCACAAATGAGCATTGTTCAGCAGCTACTGATTCGTTCTTTGATTGCACGCTTCTGGGATGAGCCTTATATTGCACCTGCGACTCGCTGGGGCACAGAACTTCATGATCGCTGTCTCTTGCCAACCTTTATCAAAATGGACTTTGATGATGTCATTGAAGAAATGCAAGCCTATGGCTATGAATTCAGATCTGAATGGTTTGCTCCTCATCTCGAATTCCGCTTTCCTCTCATTGGTCAAGTGCAAACTATGGGCACTGAAATTACTTTACGTAATGGTCTGGAGCCATGGCATGTGATGGGTGAAGAAAGCACGGCTGGTGGCACCGCCCGTTATGTAGATTCGTCTATTGAGAGAATTGAAGTTCGCGTTACCGGTCTAAACCAAAGTCGTTATACGATTACCTGTAATGGTGAACCTTTACCACTCCAACCGACTGGTATTGCTGGTGAATATGTTGCAGGCGTCCGTTACAAAGCCTGGAATCCGCCTTCAAGCTTGCATCCTAGCATTGGTGTGCACGTTCCCTTGGTATTTGACATGATTGATACCTGGATGAAGCGTTCCGTTGGTGGTTGCCAGTATCATGTGGCTCATCCAGGTGGGCGTAATTACGATAACTTCCCAATCAATGCCTATGAAGCTGAGAGCCGCCGCTTGTCTCGTTTCTTCCGTATGGGTCATACCCCAGGAACGGTCGAGGGAATTGTGGCTAATATTGATCTACAGGCTAGTCGAGAGTTTCCGTTTACGCTCGATATGCGTCGATGAGACAATAACTTGTGGACTCTTCTCAAGCCAATCCTTTGAAAGCTACAGACAGCCTATCCCTAACGGATGAGATTGCTCGCCTCTCCCCAAAAGCATATGAGGGCCATTTTGATGAATTACGTGGCTACTCTAACCTCCTGCTTCCACATTGGAAAACATTCTTTGAGCAGCTAGAGCCTTCTGGTTTAGCCGATCTTGATCAGCGAACCCAAGAACTCAATAGACAAGTTCGTGATAACGGGATTACGTACAACGTCTATGCCGATGAATTCGGGCCTCAGCGTCCCTGGTCAGTAGATTTATTTCCCCTTATTATTAATCCAGAATCTTGGCAAGAAATTCAATCTGGAGTTTTGCAAAGAGCTCGACTATTAGAAGCGATTATTTCTGATGTGTATGGGCCACAGCATTTACTAAAAGAGGGTTTAATTCCCCCTGCACTGATATATGGTCACCCAGGGTATCTACGCGCCATGCATGGAGCCCAACTCAAAAGTAATAAATATCTTCATATCATTGCCTTTGATCTAGCCAGAGCGCCTGATGGAAAATGGTCAGTTATTTCTCAGCGTACACAAGCACCATCTGGTTTAGGCTACCTAATAGAAAATCGTAATTTAATTAGTCGGCAGTTTCCAAAAGCATATGAGCAGATGCAAATCGCCCCCCTCACTAATACGTATCGAGATCTAATTGATGCTTTAAAAGTTGAAAGTCCTGCAGGAAAAAACGCCCATATCGCGCTACTAACACCTGGTCCTTATAACGAAACCTACTTTGAACATGCTTATCTAGCGCGTTTCTTAGGGCTCACATTAGTTGAAGGCGACGACCTTACTGTTCGTGATCAACGATTATTTTTGAAGACCGTACGGGGTTTAGAGCCTGTTGATATTCTTCTGAAGCGCCTTGATGATGAATTCTTAGATCCGCTTGAGTTACGCTCTGATTCTACATTGGGTGTGCCTGGACTTTTACAGGCAATTCGAGCAGGCAATGTGATCTTAGCAAATGCGCCTGGCTCAGCTTTTCTGGAATCGCCGGCATTACTTGGCTTCCTGCCTGCAATTAGCGAGCGTCTTCTCAATGAAAAAATTGAGTTACCCGCAATGGATACCTGGTGGTGTGGCGAACGTGCTGCTTTAGAGGCTGCCATACCAAATTTAACTCACGCTGCAATCAAGCCAACCTATCCTTTTGCATCAGGCCATCAAAATTATGAAGCTACTTTGGGGGGTAATCTGCCCCAAGCCCAGC
>Ga0214207_1000423_pt1 | contig 12790 bp, 4 predicted proteins | sample TroBogEpilimnion_6_FD_153045 | JGI IMG/M metagenome (GOLD analysis project Ga0214207, IMG submission 153045) | Freshwater microbial communities from Trout Bog Lake, WI - 13JUL2009 epilimnion | ecosystem: Environmental > Aquatic > Freshwater > Lake > Epilimnion/Euphotic zone | place: Trout Bog... | reverse complement strand
TCACCAAGAATGCAATTGGTATCAGACAAGTGCCTGGTACTAACTCTATCTTGGATGCGCCCGGCTTTCATATCGATTCCGGATGTAATGTGACTGTTGATAATCTATTAAGTACTAATACAATTTTTGCCGCAGGTGATATTATCCCACAACAAGATGTCACATACAATCTTGGTTCGCCAAGTCTCCGTTTCAAGGATCTTTATCTTTCAGGACAAACTGTTCATGTTGGAGATACTTCAATTAGTAGGAACTCCAATGGTGATATCACCTTTGTTGACAAGTCAAGTAATTTGAGAAATGTTATTTGTGGGCAAGTAAATGTAAATGGTACTTTGATTTCCAAAGATGCTAATGGAAAAATCGTCATTGGTAATACTCCAATATCACTATTAGATCATATTGAATACAATGCCACAAACAATTATACGGGTTTTGGTACATCAAATCCTCTGTCAACACTCCATGCACACAATCCATTAGCTGCTAGTGAAATGCGTTTGATGTTCACAGATCAACGTACTGGTGGAGCATGTAATACTCAAGGTTTTCAATTATGGAAAGATGCCCTGGGAAATGGGTATGTTCAAAACTACCTTGCAGGGAAAGATATTTCCATTTCAGCAGCAGCGAATGGAAATGTCAATATAGGAAGTAATACAGGGACAGGGCAAGTAATGATATACTCATCAAATAATGCCCAAGCGACGTTTATTACAAGTACTGCATCAAATACATCAGGAATTATATTGGATGCTGCATCAGCAGGGTATGGAGTTGTAACTGGAAATAACACACAAGGAGCACGAAAATACTACATTCGCTCGACAGGTTCTCTAGCAACTAGTGTTGGTGGTACTGCAAATGATCGTGGTGGTCTTTTGGAAATTGGTGATATGGGAGGTGCTTATAGTAATGATATGTCGGCAAGAAGTAACTTGGTTGTTCTTGATAGATTCTCACGCTTTTGGGTTGGGCGGGATATTGTACCTGGAAAACTTGGTACACCATTTGTAGGAACTAATGGATCCAATGATAGTCAACCGGCAATAGTGATTGTAGGAGATAGCAACTCTTCTGGAATTAAAATGCCACTATTACATTTGGCCCGCAATGCTCGTTCTAATGACCTTAATGGATTTTCTTTACAACTTAAAGACCAAAGTGGGTCAAATAGTATTGCAATTGGAAGAAATAATGCTTCATCAAATAATGGAAATCCAACAGCAAGCAATGATATTACTATAAATGCAACGGGAAATGTTGGAATTGGTGATGTTGCAAGTGTTTCTGATAAATTCAGGGTAACTGCAAATGAAGGACAAAGTTCAAACGCTGGAATTGTATCTACCAATAGTAACTCTTATATTACATTACAATCGAAGAGTGCTGCAGGTTCATTAAATCCTTTGGTAGCAGCTGACGATGCCCGTATTATATTCTCGAGTAATTCAACACAAGGTGCGGGTGCCCTTGTAATTGGGCCATGGTCATCAAATAGAAAAGGTATGCGTTTATCAGCTACAACTGTACACGAGATCGCTGGAGATACCTATATGAATGGCAAATTTGGTGTGGGAACTTCCAATCCTACATACAACGTTGAAGTCATTGGAAGCCTTCGGGCCACATCAAATGCTGACTTGTCAAATGTAACAACATGCAATCTGGCGACACAAAATATCGTTGCAAGCACCAACACACTGAATATTGGATGTGACAGTGGTACATCAACTGTAAATATGGCTTGCTCCACTATCTCCCAAGTTGTAAATATTGGTACAGGAGGTACAAGTAATACAGTTATCAATATCGGTGGTCCAGGTGATGTTGTCAATATCATTGGAACAACAAATTCAGTATCAGCAACAACAACAACCACATCCAACAAGACCATTGATATGAATAGTGGAGGTGCTGTTGGAACAGGTGGTGGCGCAGGTTTGAATATTATAGAGGCAGGGTCTTCAGCTGGTTACATAAAGACATCACCTGATCGTTCTGGTTGGTTATTGAAGGCACCAGCTGCACCTGAAGCAAAGATTGATTTAACAGGTGGCAACATAACAATGGGTGGTTTAAATATGAATACCAATAGCAATGTTGGTATTGGTACTTCCAATCCTCAATATAAACTTGATGTGGCTGGCACAGTCAATGCTTCTAGCTATTGTAATTTACAATGGTCTATGATTAAAAATGTTCCAGGTTTGTCAACATTCACAAATGATTTGAGCAATTTCAGTTCTTTAAATATTACAGGAACTACTACTTCAAGTAATCTCGTAGTGTCTGGAACATCAACTTTGTCAAATGTAACTGTGACAAATGTTAATGCTTCAACTGCTTCTATATCCAATCTGACGGCAACTGGAGCTTTAACAACATCTACCATTGTGGCTGCAGATGGAACTTTGGCTATTGCTTGTGCTTCTAATACTACACGTGTAGATATTGGTACAAATTCAAATACATCTCTATTAAATATTGGTACATGTGATTCAGGAGCAGTAATTAATATTGGTGGATCTACAGATATTATTAATATTACTGGTACTTTATTAGCAACCCTCTCAGTTCACGAACCTCAATCTGATGGATTTTTCACATATCTAGATTACTATCTTGGTGCAGATACAAATTATCACAACGATGCAACAAACCTTGTTGCACCTTCTTTAAGTGTTGGTACAGGCATTTCTCCTCTTGGCCCAACAACAGTAATCAGTGATAAATTCCGTGTTGGTTTCTTCAATGATCCAAACAAGGTTTCAACATTAAACAGAGATAGCATTGAAAATTCAGGTGGCAATGCCGGATTTGAAATTGAAGAGAACGGTGTAATTGCAGGATGGTTTGAAACATTTAGTAATCGTATGGGTTACTCTATGAAGGCTCCTGGAGCAGCTCAATCCCTTGAAATTGCCATGGGTGATAATTTTGTAAGCTTTAACAGCAACTCGCTCATGGTCGTTGGGGCAAGTAACGGCATTGTTGGTATTGGAACGAGCAGTCCAAATACAAATTACAAACTTCATGTAGCTGGTCCTCTATATGCAAATTCATATGTCAATCTACCAATTGGAGATGCTTTTGGAAATGCTGGAATGGTGAGTTTGTGTAATGCCATTAATAGCACTTCTCAGATTTCAGCTGCAAGTGCGCTCGCAGTAAAGACAGCATATGACGCAGCCATTTCAGCTTGTAACATAGCTTCTGGAAGATGGGTACAATCAAATGCAACTGATGTTGTAAGTGGTACCGTCAAGTTGTGTGATGCCACTAATAGCAATCTAACAACAGGAAATAGTTTTGCAGCCACACCAAAGGCAGTTATGGATACATACAATTTTGCTGCAACAAAATGGTCATCAAACATGGCTTCTGGAACTGCCCAAGGTATTGTATATTTGACAGATAGTACTTCATGTAATATCAGTGCTACCACCCAACCCATTGCAGCTTCAGCAAAAGGTCTATATACTGTCACTCAACTTGTCGCAGGGAAATGGTCTGCAGTATTTGCAAGTAACACCAGCCCAGGTTATTCATACATTTCTGATGCAACAAACTGTAACCGTTCATGGAGCAATGTTGATGGTATATATACTGGTCCTATAGCAGCCAGTGTAAAAGCAGTATTTGACACAATGCAGGTGGCGACAGCAGCAAGTAACAAAGCATACACTACAACTTTGGCAACTGGATCAATTGTTGGCGGAGTTTATTTGACAGATGGAACAGCATGTAATAATTTAGTTGCTTCAAGTAATTTTGCGGCAACACCATATGCAGTGGCACAAGCATATTCACTGGCAACCTCTGCTTCAAATTTTGCTGGTACCAAATGGTCAAATCTCAATGCAAGTGGTGTGGTGCAGGGTACAGTTATGCTTTCTGATTCTACCAGCAATGCCTCAAGTCAGTCAAACGCAACTCCTTATGCTGCTTCACCTGCTGCTGTCAAAACTGTAATGGATAAATTGACAACTACATCAAATCAAGCATACTCTTGCTGGCAACCGGTAAATGCAAGCACAACTGTCAAAGGTTATGTTTGTATCACAGACGCTACAAATTGTAATGCAGGTACTGAAAACAGTATTCCTGTTGTTCCTTCTGCATTGGCTTTATCAAACGTCCTTACATTGGCAACTACTGCATCTAATCAAGCATATGCAACACCTGCAACTGCATCAAGTGCCACAAAGGGTCAAGTAATGTTGAGCGATTCTTACACTGATTCAACAAATGGTGTCAATAATGGAATTGCAGCAACACCTAAAGCCGTACAAGGAGTATATACTTTTGCAAGTGGGAAATTCACTGATCAACCTGGTCAAGCATCACAAAGGGGTACAGTGTATTTGACAGATAGTACTTCTTGTAATGTAAGTCAAGTTTCTGCATCTATTGCTGCTAGTGCCAAAGCAGTATATGATGCGTACCAAATGGCTGTGGCAGCATCAAATTGGGCAAGTGCTCGTCCAAACAATATTGGTTCTGGTTCTACTACTGTCGCTGGTGCAGTGCAACTCTGTGATGATCAAACCAATACATCTACAACATTGGCTGCAACCATTAATGCTGTCAGTAAAGTAAATGCCTTGGTAACAGGTGGGCTTCAAAAAACTGGTGGTACAATGACTGGGGACCTTAATGTTACAAATGTAGTTGGAAGCGGTGATTTGAAAACAAGTGGAAAAGTCTGGGCTGGTAATGGTGGAAATTTCATGCAATTATGGAGTGATTCTGCACTTATAGGAAAAAATACAGCTGATATGAGGTTCGGATTTGCTGCAGATACAGCTGGTACAGCTTGGAGTGAAAAAATGAGGATAACTACAACAGGAAATGTTGGTATTGGACAAAGTGCCGCGACATTTAAATTAGATGTTCTTGGTGTAACGTCAGTTGCCCGTTTCCAAGGTGATGTAAGTGTCGATCCAACTTTGAATGACCCAGCATTGGATACTTACTCCCAATTATCAATATCTACAAGTTCAAATGTAACTGGATCCAATTTCAAATGTATTATGCGAACTGGTGTTTACAATATCGGAAATTATGGTTATATTCAAATGACAAATCCATATGTTGGTAATCCAGCATTGGCACTTCAACCTTACGCAGGTTCTGTGGGTATAGGTATAATAAATCCATCATCTAAACTTCATATTTCTGGAACTGCATTATCTGGTGTGACACCAGCATTTACTATTGATGGTTCATTTGGTAAGGGAACATATATTAATCTGGGAGGTGCAGGTCGTACATTGGGTGTAATGAATGGAGGTAATCTATATATGGGTTTCAATATGCTTTATGATGCCACGGCAGGTGCTTTCAAAACAGATGCATCACTAACAATGGGAACTGGTGGTTTTATCCTGGACACCTTTGGAAACATAAATCTGGTAACAAATGCCAGTGCAGCAGGGGGGACATCTATTACACCAACAACAAAATTAATTGTAAGCAATGCAGGAAATGTGGGAATTGGTACAACTTCTCCGAGTGAAAAACTGCATGTTTCTAATGGCAATGCTTACCTTGATAATGGCTGGATGAAATTCCCTCAAAATACAACAGGTGTTCAATGGGGTGCTGCATCAAGTAAAATTTATGACAATGGAAGTATGCACATCTATGGTGGAAATACTATATACTTTGATACTGCCGCTGGGTCTGCTATGAATATTAGCACAGTTGGATTTGTTGGTATAGGGACATCTGGAGCTGCTGGGGCACAACTGGAAGTATCTGGTGAAGTAAGAACATCTGGTGGTGGAGGTGGATTTGCGATGGTCGATAGAACAACAAGTCAAAAGATGATAATGTATTGCTCAAGTGACAATTTCTACCTTGCAGATTATGGTGTAACTCCCAGACTTGTTGTGAGAAGGACAACAGGATTTACAGGAATCAATACAACATCGCCTCAAAGAACACTTCATGTCTCTTCTACTTCTATAAGCAGTGTCGCAGATATTTGTGTAACCAATTCTGATCAATCTTGCTTCGTTGATATCTTTTCAGGATCTTCCACAGAAACTAATCCTGCCATTGTATGGAATTCAGGAAAAACTATGCGATTTGGAACTTGGGCTGGTTTGAATGGAGCGTGGACACAAACTCACTATATGAAAAATAATGGTGACACTGGAATGAATGGTAGCCTTTATGTGAATGGTGCTGCTATTTATAACTCAAGGAATTCCAGAATAATGGAAACAAATGCAACTGATTGGTTGCGCATTAATCAAGACATGAGTTATACAAATGGTACAGCACTTTACGGAAAACTAAATGTGAATGCGGGTGGTGGGCTTGGTGTCGGACACTGGGGTGACGTAGCTACTGGTGATGGTTCATTCACAGGATTATTATACGCTCAAGGATTGTTATCAATGACACCTGATAATTTCAATTCTGCTTGTGGTCTTGTATGGAATTGTGCAAATTCTACTGCTGGCACAACCGCAAGAATTACATACTCCGATTATGGACCAAACACAGGATCTGGTTGGTATTTCAAATATGGAACATCTGCAACAGCACGTGCGTTTATTAGATATGATGGACTTTACACAAATATGTCTGATGCAAGGTTGAAGAATGTAACAGGCAAAATCACAAATGCTATGGAGAAAGTTTCTGCAATAAATGGTGTTTACTACACATGGAAAGAACAAACTAGTGATGAGCATATCAATATCGGTGTCCTTGCTCAAGAAGTTGAAAAAGTTTTACCTGAAGCTGTTGAGACAATGCAAGGTGGAAATAAGAGTGTGGCATATCAAAGTCTAACACCCCTCCTTATTGAAGCAGTAAAAGAACTAAACACTACTGTAGTAGCTCAACAAGCAAGAATTGGTCAATTAGAACAAGATGTTGCTGAACTCAAGGCTCTTGTTAAAAGTTTTGTAGTTGCACAATAGAAATCAGTGAGATTTATGAAAGATTTTATTTTATGAATTCATTTTTGAAACAATAAATACATTACACTTCATCATTACTTGTGACACGTAGAGATTCCCGTAGTCGTTTTGGGAGCAATCCCATTATCCATAAAAGAACTGCCTCATCAAAAGATATGTATTGAGCTTCTTCTTGCTAATGAATGGGAAAAGGGGTCCAGGCAGATTGATTTGTAAAATTGAATTCATTTTGTTCGTATATTTCAAAATTATAAGAAATATATTTCACAAACTTTTTCTATTTATAAAATTGAAATTAGATGAGTGTATTTCCAAGCGTAAATGAATGTCGTCAAAAATTGGCAACATATATCGAATCTCTTCCAAAAAGCTCTTTGAAATTTGTGTATCTTTCGAAACAACTTGATGTTCAAATAAAATCAATGCTTGGAGAAACAAGCATTGTACTTGTTTGTCTTTATCTTTTCATTCTTGAATCATGAATGAAAATAACGTTTTATAAATTACATACCACAAAAAGTTCATGTGATTTTGCTTTATCACTGTCTGATACATTGTGATAAACTCTGTAAATGAATCGTGTTTCGATGGATCTATCAGGTCATCAAATGGTACATTATCATAATGTTCTTCAAGATCAACATTTGTACCTATTATTGAATTCTGGTCTAATTGTTGGATATTTTGTAGAAAACCCCCACCCCTTTGTGATGGCGAAGGTAAAAATATACTTGCGGTTTTATCATGCTTTGTTAAAAGTGATGGACAACCTTGAATTATTGAGTACATAGTAGCGAGACGATCAGCCGAAACATAGCAGAATGATGTATCTGGCATTCTTTCGTGAAATGTATTTGCATTAGCACATGCTTTTATAGGTAAATAATCCATAGATCTCTTCAAATCGTACAATGCCAAAATATACTCGTTTTCTTTCAATGATGCAGACGAACTAGAACTTCCAAATTTATCACATGAAATCTTGAATATCTGGGCAATAGTGCTTAGTGCTGCTGATTCAAGTTGGTTGACTACATTGCTTCCCTTGAAAATTTCCACAATTGCCTTCAAAAAAAGAGTAAGTCCTCGTCCAACATTAGATGTTTTATGTGGGAAATTTATAATATATTCAGTGTCACCAATCTTTTGGTATATTACATATTCATCTCCAGACTTCTTGACTCCAATTTCATCAAAAAACAACAATTCCTTTTCAGACTTTTTAAGAACATAATTAGTTATATCTTTTGTGTACAAGCACATATATTTGTATGAACCAGCATTTTGAATTTTGACAAAATTTGTAAAATCTGTCAAACTTCTGTTTTGTATTGTCTTTTTTTTAGTTTGCGATTCATAAAATTCAAAAGATCCAGCATAAATGCTTTGAAGCTGTTCGGGAGATTGAGCCATTATTTGTATTGCCTTAGGATCCATACAAAATACATTATTATCAAAGGTATTCTTATCCAAAACATATTTTATAAATTTGGCTCCACACAATGATTGCATACTATCTGGTGGATTCGCAATGTCCAACACATTCAAAGATGTATTTGTACTAATTGCTTTTAGTATTACATCACATACTCTTTGTTCAAAATTATAGGGTACCATTGCACCTTTGTAGTTCATATACATTTGCTTATAGAGTTCGTATATGTCTTTTGGCAAGCGTTTCTCAATGCTATCCAATTCAATTTCGGTGGCTTCTGTAAAGTTGTATATCAAAGTTTGTAAAACACGTTGTTGCAAATGATTCCCGTCTTCGTGACTACGGCTTGTGTCACAATAATCATGTATCGTATCCATAATTGTCAAAAAATATTGCAATCTCGTTCTTTTATCGGCATCCATGTATTTTTGAATACATCTTATAATCCTTAAGTAAAATACCCATATTATAAACTCTTTGTCATCAAGTTGAATCCTACGAATGGTTTCAAAATCCATGACGTTTTCTCTTTTTGGCATCCAAAACCTTCATAATATGGCACCAACTCATCCTTACAAAATCCATACACTTTTTCGTGTCCAACACTTTTGGAATGTCTCAAAACTACATCAAATAATTTCTCTCCATATCCCATTTTACGATATGGTTTTTTCACATATATATGACTGATAAAAGGATATTTCATATATTTGTGATCAACTGATGAACATCCAATAAACTCCCCCTTTTTATTAGTCATCACATAGAGAGCATCGGGGAATTTCCACGTTTTTTCAATAAAATTTTCTGTATAATCTATTCCAGTTTCAGCCTTCCATTCATCGGCGAGATACTTGGCAACATCTTTTTTCACAATGTCCGAACATTCCTTGTATGGCTTGACATCATAATTTGCAGTGCTTTCTATGATATAAGAATCTGGTCCTTCTTGAAATTTCTCTCTAGTCCAAAATTTGTGACGCAAAACTATAAAACTTAAGATTGACGCAATCACAATACCTAGAACAATAAATGTGATATTCATTTATAAGATATTGATAAAATATTTACATTTCCTGCACGGACACAGAAAAACACGAAAAACGCCCCCTACGATTCTGAGCGAAGCGAAAAGCATTTGAAACTTTACAAATATATGTTGTTTTTCTTGTGAAATTTCAAATATATCTTTATAGAATTTTGTTTGAGATTCAACTAAACTACAATGTAAAATGCAATATTTTTTTTATGAAATATAGTTGAAATTGAAACGGGGTTATAAGTTTTTATTTTTCATCTGTTATTTTTCTTTTTTGTGTTTATCTTTTTCAACAAAAATCAATCTTGTTGTATAATTCAGCAAATAATGAAACTTTTAATATTTGGTCATAACGGTTGGATCGGTTCACAATTCATAAATATCTTAGAAACTGAAAATATTGAGTTCGCTTCAGCAACATGTAGAGCCGATGATGAAGATGCCGTAGAAAAAGAAATTATAGAAAATAAACCGACACATATTGTCTCTTTCATTGGGAGAACGCACGGCCCTGGATATTCAACAATAGATTATTTAGAACAACCTGGAAAACTTAAAGACAACATCCGTGATAATCTATATTCTCCATTGGTATTGGCTATATTGTCCCGGAAATATAATGTTCATTTGACATATTTAGGAACAGGTTGTATCTTTAGCCAAGAAGATCCTTCATCAAAATCATATTCTGAAGATGATAAACCTGACTTTTTTGGTTCCTCATATTCTATAGTGAAAGGATTTACAGATAAAATTATGCACCTCTTTCCAAATAATGTATTAAATTTACGAATAAGAATGCCAATAACTGATACAATGCACCCACGAAACTTTATCACAAAAATCGTAAATTACGAAAAAATATGTTCAATTCCGAATAGTATGACCGTTCTTCCTGATATACTACCTATAGTTGTGGATATGATTTCAAAAAGTACTAAAGGAACTTTTAACATGGTGAATCCAGGAATTATTGAACATAATGAAATTTTGAAAATGTACAAAGAAACTGTAGATGAAGACTTTACTTGGGCAAATTTTACAATTTCTGAACAAGATAAAATTCTAGCATCTAAAAGAAGTAATAATCAACTTGACAGTGACAAATTGAAAACAATGTATCCAAATATTCCAAGTATTCATAATGCCGTGAAAAGATGCTTGGAAAATATTAAAACACAGAAATAAAAGTGTTGTTTCACTCTTTTGTACGGTTATTACAAAATTTCAAAACATTTCTAAGTATTAAATAAAATGTCTGTTGTTTCATTGTCAAACTCTTGGCAAACAGTTGTTTCCGCCTCAAATCAAGCATATTCGGGAGGTGGTGGAGGTGGTTCCACAAGCAGTACAGGCGGGACAGCTTTTAGAAACAAGGTAATCAATGGTGACATGCGTATTGATCAGAGAAATGCTGGGGCAGCTGTAAATATTGTTTCAGATGATATCTACTATGGACCCGATAGAATGTTATGTAGTGTTAATACCTATACTGGAAATCCAAGTTATACTCTTCAACAACAAACCCTTTCAGTAACAGATAGTGGCACTTTGGGTGGAATCACAAATTCTGTCCGCCTCACAAGTACAAATGGTAATACTATTTTGAACAACTATGGAAGTGTAGGGTTGCAATATTTGATGGAGGGGTATAATATTACAGATTTAAATTGGGGTTTCTCCGGGGCGCAATACGCTTCTCTTTCTCTATGGATGAAAACAAATGTGACAGGTGTGCATAGCGTTGCTCTGACCAATAACTCATGTGCCAATTCTTATGTTGCCTCTTTTAACATTTCTTCAGCGGACACATGGTCAAATGTTAAATTGACAATTCCTGCTCCTCCAACTGGAAGTGTTTGGGAAACAACAAGCAACGTGGGTATTCGCTTTGATATTGATGCAACCAATCAGGGTTATACAACAACATATTCAAATGCATGGTACAATGGGTTTGCTATTACACCCAGCAGCAATAATAGCGCTCTTTGGTTGGGCTCTAATAACTATGTAGAAGTCACTGGAATTCAATTTGAATCCACTTCAAATGTGACACCTTTTGAAAATAGACCGTTACCTCTTGAATTAAGTTTGTGCCAAAGGTATTATGAAAAGAGTTTTCCTTATAATGTTGCACCACAAAATAGTAATGCCAGTGTAGCACCAGGAGATACCATGTATTTCAATAATTTGTATGGTATGGGATATGTCACTTTCAAGAACCCTAAAAAGACTACTCCATCAATGGTGCTTTATAATCCATCTTCCGCTACAGGGAATATTAGAACAAGTGCTGCAACTGATTTAACTGCGTTGGCTTCACGTACAACTCAATCTGGGACAAGTCTGAGCACAACCGACTCAAACTTGAACTCAAAACTTGGATATTTCAATTGGACAGCTGAATCTGAATATAAGAAATATGACCCAAATCCAAGTATGGGTAAAGTGAGTTGGGTTGCGAATATATGTGGATCAGCTGATGAATCATCACAATGCGTTTGCCCAACAAGTGATGGGGGTGTTGCCGTTGGCGGGGGTTTTCAATCACCAACATTAACTGCATATAATGCGTCAGGTGTAGCATTTGGAACAACATTGACGAATACTTCTGCCAACACATGGGATGTTTTTGTCCTGAAATACAGTAATGTCGGAACAATTCAATGGATTGCAAGAATTAGTGGAAGTGGTGCATACAATGATTATAGTGCGGGGATATGTAGCACAAGTGATGGAGGAATAGTTGTTGGTGGATATTACAATGCAACAACATTGACGGCATATCATGCAACTGGAACGGCATTTGGCACGACAATTGCAAATTCTGATGCAACAGCAGCATCATATGACGGTTTTTTGGTAAAATATAGTATCTCTGGTGTAGTTCAATGGGTTACTAAGCTTTATGGAAGTGGTATTCAAACTGACCAAATTAATTATATATGTAGCACAAATGATGGTGGCATAGTGGCGGTAGGTCATTTTCAATCTTCAACATTGACAGCATACAATGCAGCAGGTACAGCATTTGGGACAACTTTAACCAATACAAGTGCTGGTGGAGTTAGTGATGCATTCATTGTAAAATACAACAATGCTGGTATGGTTCAATGGATTTCAGCTATCAAAGGAGCCAATGGCGAATCAGGCTCAAAGGTAGCAAGTAGTAGTGATGGAAGTATAATTGTACAAGGAACATTCCAATCTCCAACTGTGACGGCATACCATGCCAATGGTACGGCGTTTGGGACAACGTTGACAAATACTATATCTACGGTATACAGCCATACTTTCATTATAAAGTACAATAGTGTTGGAAGTGTTCAATTGTTTACTTCATTAATGAGTGCATACAACGAAGTGGCAGGGGGG
>Ga0214207_1000416_pt1 | contig 12883 bp, 20 predicted proteins | sample TroBogEpilimnion_6_FD_153045 | JGI IMG/M metagenome (GOLD analysis project Ga0214207, IMG submission 153045) | Freshwater microbial communities from Trout Bog Lake, WI - 13JUL2009 epilimnion | ecosystem: Environmental > Aquatic > Freshwater > Lake > Epilimnion/Euphotic zone | place: Trout Bog... | reverse complement strand
TACCTTCGAACATAAGTTTACCAACTGTTGTTTTCGGGTCAAATTTAAGTAATCCAAATGAATCTATTTCAGTTTTTGTCATGGGTATCCCATTAACAGAATCTGTGGTATATTTTCCAGGTATAATTAAATTTTGATCACAACCAAATAAAGATATTAATGATTTTTTAATAATATCATTAATTTCTTTTTTTTGTTTTACGTCACTAAATATTCCTTTAAGTATAATATTTTTAAATCCGTTTTGTCCTTTTGTGGCTTTGATTATTTCAAATAAAAAATCAACGAAACCGAGATTATCGATTCGTTTACTGGTTGGACTATCGGTTGGATGAACCGATGAACTATTAAATAATGAGCGATATCTTGCAAAAATTTCGCTTTGTGATGCAGCCATTATTCTTCGTATTCTTTGGTGTTATTACCAGCTGATACCTTTTTGGCGTGTTCTTGCAACCATTTTTTATCATCATCAGTTAAACCACCATCAGCAACTGATTCGGATGGTTTACCGTTTTTGAATAGGATATCACCCTGTAACTTAATTAATCGTAGTTTTTTCTCGATTGAGGAATCGATGATTTTCAATAATTCATTGGTGATTTTACCAACCAGGGCGATATCTGTAATTTCATTAATATCTTTAGTATATTTTTTATACGCAGCTAACGCCCTGTTTCTTTCATCAACAATTTCATTATATGTTTCTTGCATCAAGTCTTTAAGACTATCCTCATTCAAATCTACCTTTCTTTTTTTGATCTGTGACATATATCTTCGTTTTTATATAAATATCAGTCTTCAATAAAATCATTCTTGAATACGCTGTATAAATCTTTAAAACGTTTCATACTGTTACGGATTTCCTTTGTGGAAAGGCTGGTAATGTTCCTAATATATAATAATATTAGATTTTTATTGAATTTGGGAGAATTTTTGTTTTCATCATCAGCAAACAAAGTTTCCCATTCTTCCAAAATTTTTATTAAAGAGTGACCAATTTTAAATTCATTATCAGTTAAATCATCAGAATTTAACGTTTCTTTTATTTTATCTATAAGTTGATCCATGAATAAACTTATATTAAAATGGTCTTCATCAATCCTATATTTTTGATCCTCCCTGGTTATTAACTCAGGCTCCGCTGTTTCAATGTCCGTTAGAATTCGATTCTTTTTGTGTTCTTTGATAAGTTCACCCCTTAAATAATTCTTACATATTGTACCGAAATACGAGTAAGATTTTTTGTTTTTTTCGGGTTTAAACTTATCAAATTTGGTCATTAAAAAAGATAAACAATCTGTTTGTAAATCATTAAATTCATATGATTTTCTTTCCAGGTGATATTTTCTTATGATACTTTCAATCATTTTTTCGATTGGTTTCATAAGATATTCTCTATATATCTTTGTTCTTTCCTCAACAGATTTAGCTTCTAAAAATAGTAAAACGGCTTTTTCTTGATCAACGTCATAGTAATTTTTAGATACTTTCTTCTCCATTTGTGATTACGGCATTTTGTACGGGTGCGTAAACCACATTCCTATCTTCTTTATAGTAATACTCCTTCTGAGCTAAATCCATCCAGAATTTTGCTTCGTCTGGCGAAATCTTTTCAGTGTCGTTATTCTTATAATTCCAGAACAAAGAATCGGTTCTCATATTAGTATGCTTATAACCAATTTTTGGTATAACCATTATCTTGTACCCATTTCTTGTGTATCTTAATAAGAATTCATAGTTGAAACTTAACTTGATTGATGGTTTCAACCCACCAGCTGCTAAGAATGATTCCTTAGTGATAACCATACCATCAATATTGATGTTTGGGTAATTCATTAATGTTTCATTATCAATCATACCCAACTCATCAGAAAAATTGTAAGCCCAGGCAGCTTCGTTTGAAAGCATTAAAAATTTATTTTGTTCATCCACATCTGAAATGATTGGTAAGAACATATCAACACCAGGATTTTTTTCTGTGTATTTCTGGACATTCTTGAACCAGTTAGTTGAGTATTCGTCATCGAACTCTAAGAAGCTAAAGTACTTAGTAGTTACTTGTGATGCTGCGAAATTTAATTGGCGCTGGAAATCCTTTCCAGTAATGTTTTCGAGTACATCAATCTGATAACCATACTTAGTTAAATCAAGACCATTTATAAATTCTCTTACATCACCACAACCACATCTTACAATTACAACTTTAGAAGGTTTTACTTCGTTAAGTGTAATGCTATTTAATGCGATATCCATGTATTCAGCTGTTTTATCACTCCTTACTGAGTGTATTGGTATAATTACCGTTAAATCTAAAATATTTTCCATTATTTAATTATTGTTTTATTCTATTATTATTCAGCGTATGTTTTCAAAAATTCAGCTTTGACACCTTCTAAATTCTGGATTCTTTCATTGAAAAATTGTTCAAAGGCTTCCTTAGTTTTATTTTTAAAATCATCCATACCATATGAATTTTCAACACTTTTAGAAATGTTTTGTAAATTTTCAGGTACGTTATCTTCCAACCAGTTTTTAACATAGGCTGATATTAAATCAACAATTTGATTTTCGTCATAAACCCATATACCGTTATCATCGGTCATCCATTCAGGAATAAGGTTTGGGATTTTACCTACAACAGGTACGTTACATTTCATTGATTCAACAGGGAATGTACCGAATGATGATTCATCATCAATCCATACAGATAAACAACATTCCTTTAAATTAGTTGCAAAATCTTTTTCTGTCATTGTATGCATATCCCTAAAAGAAATAAACCTATAAATTGGATACTTCAAATAGAAAGTTTTAATTATCTTAGCTGCTTTTCTTGCATCTCTACAATGTATGGCAACAACAGGTTTTGTAAGATCATCAGTTGGTTTGAAATTATCTGATATTGCAACAGGAATTGTTTTTATATTTACACTTGGAAATATATCAGTAACCATATTAGCTATTGTTGCTGTTGTTGTTAAACAATTTTTAACCTTATTGTCCAAGAAGCTCTTACCTGGCGCATATGCATCCAAAAGATATTCAAATGATTGTACAAACAATATCTTCTCCATAGGAAGATTTTCAATTTGTTCTAAAACATTACCAAAAACTTCTGGTATAACAATAAAGTCATGACCACCCATAACCATATTATTTTCCTCAATTGAGTAATGAGTTAATGAGTCGAATTCACTACCTAACCATGTTGATGGTCTTATTGATTCTTTCTTTTCCAATAAAATAGCTGTGTTATAGCCTAATTCTTTTAAAGCTATTGCTTGTCTGTAAACGTTACTTACGCTTGCCCTTGCATTACCTTTTGTGTCTGGAACCATAAATACTACTTTATGTTCCTTGTTTTTAATCTTGTTGATTGATGAGTCAAGATTTAATAAAATTTCTTGTGCTTTACTGCCCATTTTAATTAATTATTTTTTTTGATTTATTATCGTTATACCTATTTTTAACATCATCTAATATAGATGATAGCTCATTTATATTAAGAATAGTAAAATCAGATACATAATCAAGGTTAAAATCATTTTGTACCTTGATTATTATTTTATTTTTTCTTTTTTTCTTTAATAGATTTGGGTTATCTGTAACCAGGACATCACAATATTTCCAAAAATCTTTATATTCATTTGGAAATATGATTCGGTTAAAATTAAAATTTGCTTTTGATAAGAAGAACAACGTAGCGCATTTGGTTCTTGGTGATTCTTTGTTCATTAAAACAATCTCAGTATCCTTATCCTGTAATAGGGATAATTTATTGATCATGTTATCGTTGGTTTGTTCAGATCTACCGAATACCTCAAATGAGGCATCACTGTACATAAAATTATATACGTCAAAAGATATATCATCTTGGGATGGTGTTAACGAAATCCCAAAGTTATCTACGTTAAATTCATCCTCAGTTATTTCAGCCTCAATCTTTGGAAAAGATGTTTCCAAATCATAAGGGTTGATAGGTGTTATAGGTTCTTTACCAGTTAAAACCTCATAGGCTTCTGACAGTTTTTCTAAGTGATTTCTTAGAATATTGTTAATAGTAATACCAATTATCATAAATATTTTTTATAAAACTATGATAATTGGCACTATAAGTAAATATTATTTATTCGTTTTCCCTAAATTTCTGTAATATTACCTTAATTATTGGGTGTCGTACAATATCGTCATCTGTTAATTCAACAGTTCCAAATTCTGGTGTATCGCTAAACATTTTGAGGATGTGTTTCAAAGCGCTTAATTCGGGTTTTTTCATATCTATTTGTTCAAGATCACCAAGACAAATCATTTTTGAATTTTCACCTATTCTGGTTAATAAAGATTTTATATTCTTTTTAGTTATATTTTGAACCTCATCAACTATTATTAGCGCATTATCTATCGTAACACCCCTAATATACGCCAATGGTTGTTCCACAATATAACCATTCATTTTTAACGCCTCAAGCGTCTGCGACCCAATCATTTTTTCAAAATTACCAGTAAATGAATACATAACAGGCTCCATTTTTTCCTTCAAAGTACCTTTAAGAAATCCAACTTCTTCGTCTTGAAGGGTCGTAACAGATTTAGCTATTACAATTTTTTTAATATTTGGATCATTTTTAAGTATTTCGAGAGCCGATGCACAGGTGACGTATGTTTTACCACTACCTGGGGAACCAGAACAAATCGTAATGATATTGTTCTTAATTGAGTTCATTAATTTTTTCTGATTTTCAGTTTTGGCTTTTAATCTAACATTTATGGTTTTTAATATGTTAGCGTTATGGTGGCGGGTTATATCTTCAAGAATTTCATCTTGTTCTTCAAATGTTACTTTCTTTTTTCTACCTCTGCTCATGTATAATTTGATTTTATTATAAATATCTTTAAGTAATAGTGAAATCTGGTAGATTAAAAATATTATCAGTTTTTACTATTGAAAACTTATCAGGATACATGATACCATCCAAATCAATTGGTTGTGATGGATCTGAATTTTCAATTTTAAAAAGTAAATCACTCAATCGGTTTCTATCCAAATTACCTCTTGATGTTGATTCATACTTTAACATAATATCTTTTCTTATCGTTTCCATATGATGCATCATTAATTCGTTTTCTTCAAACGAATAGTGTTGATCTGACATTCCAGCTGTAACTCTCGTAGGATCAACATCAACTTTGAAAGATTGTTCATTATTATTAAATAAAGAACAAATAAACGGTATTTGTTTAAAGTTAAGACAGTCTTTTCTATAATAAGGTTTGAAAAAATAATCATATATTTTACAAGATGTTGTAATATAATTATTTTTTAATATATTATTTTTAGCTTTTTTAAATTCATCTGTTGTAAAAAACTCGTCAATATCTAACTCTAAGTAATGGGTAAAATGTCTTTTTTTAGCCCAATTTTTAATACTTAGCCTTTTGAAGTATTCTAAATTTTTTGCTGCAAATGGATCGTTTACTGGTTGAAATTTATCAAAAAGAATAAACTCATCGATTATTTGTAAATCGTTTAATCTTTTTAATTCAGCTATGACATCATAATCTATTTTTTTACCATACCAATTTTTTAATTGGTAATGTACAACGATAAAATCAACCTGATCTCTTAATGATTTGGCGTTATGTTCTAATAACTCTATACCATCAAATAAATTATATATTAATATTAAGTTCATGTATATCTTTTAATTGATCTATGTGCGTCAATGCTTTATCATCAATGAAAATATCATAGTGTGGTTTTGTTAATTTAACCTCATGATATTTAGCGCCCCAGGAATTTAATTGGTTGGTTGTTAATTCCGTATAATCTATACCTGAAACACTACCTCTTGCTGTCCAATAAACTATATAATGACCGTCTTCATATAGTTTATTTATAATAGCTATCTTATCATGACGTGGTGTTACATTAGTATAATGTGTACCAACAGTATCACATACGGTATTATCAATATCTACGAATATTCTCATATTATCCTCTTAAACTTTTCATTTTTTCTTTTTCACCACCAAATAATTCTCTTGGAGCAGCAGGTATGTATAATGCTTTTTCAATATCTCTGATACCTTTAACCAGTTTAAATAAACCAGATGGCTCAACAGATGATTTATGATCAGAACCCCACATTTCTCTATCAAGTGTTATATGTCTTTCAATCCATGTTGCACCCATCGGTATAGTTGCAAATGTTGTTACCAAACCATATTCATGACCACTATAACCAATCTCTCTATTAGGATGAGCCATTTTAAGCCAATTGATATAGTTAAGATTTAGTTCTTCAACAGGACATGGGTATGTTGAGTTAGTATGCATGATAACATCAGCATCTGTGATTCTAACACACTTATTAATCTCATCCTCAGTACTCATACCAGTTGATATGATTAACTTATCACAACTATATGATGCTTTTCTACAAAGTTCATCGTTAGTAATTAATGCTGATGGTATTTTCATTATATTAAAGTAACCATTTTCATAATTAAGTTCTTTAATAAAATCAACAGAATCAACATCCCAAACAGAGGCAAACCAATCGATACCTATACTCATACAAAAGTCATGTATTTCCTGGTACTGTTCTTTATTAAACTCAGTTCTCCATTTGTATTCAAGATAAGTCATTTCACCCCAAGGTGTCTGTCTGATCTTGTTTTTTTGTTCTTCTGGAACGCAAATATCTGGGTTTCTTTTTTGAAATTTAACATAATCACAACCAGCAGCTTTAGCTATCATGATTAATTGTTTTGCGAGTTCCGAATCTCCGTTATGATTAATACCTATTTCAGCTATTATCTTAACACCATTTTTATTGTTTTGATTCATATTTATTTGTTGTTAAATATTCGGTTGTTAAATATTTACGGATATCATGTTCGCTAAGGGTTACCGTATGTGCATCAGCGATGTTAATTGGTGACATTGTTGCATTCTTTATTAAAATGTCATCATCAGCGTCAGCGCCAGATGCAATATATTCTAATAATTGTAAACACATATCAGTAACGTTATAACCAATTTCAGAATCAACATCTAACTTCAATAAAAATAAAAATTCTTTAGTTTTACGTGGTTTAAATTTGTCTTCTTCTGGGTTAACCTTTGGTACACCATTGAATGTACTTTCTGGTCTTTCGTTAGGTTCAACAATCGGCTTTATTTCTTGACTTTTATCCAAAATTTGTTTGAACTTGTCAGTTAATTCATTGAGATCTTTTTTCATTATTTAATATTTTTTTTAAGTCTTCTTCGGTGTCCACATCGACCTTATTTTCTATAAGATAAAATATAGTATCCTTATTATATAAATTCAAGTTTAAATCTTCCAAAACAGATGCTTTAAATATACAAATAAAATGTGACAATTCAAAGACTTTTGGATAATCTTGTCTTCTATATAAATTATGTTTGACAAGTTGTTCACCTTTATTATCTTCTTTTTCAAACATATAAAGAAAAGGATGTGTTGATTTTATTTCTTTTTTACAAAGCAAAGACTTTGCATTGTTTTCAACAAAAAAATTAAGACAGGGTTCGACATCATCCCATTGTCTTTCTGGATATGTTAAATATAATAGTATGATATTTGTATCCATATCAATATCATGAAAATGTTTGAAAAGATCACGCATTACATCTTTCATGGATGCATGATCATCAGCCAAATCAGCTGGTCTTACAACATATTTTATATTTTGGTTTATACAAAGATTGATTATCCACTCATCGTCAGTTGTAACCAAAACATTTTCATAACACTCTTGTGGTATCTTGTAAAAAGTACCAAAAAATAACGCCCTATTTTTAAATGGTAATCCTTTAGAATTACGTCTGGCTGGTATGACAATCTTATAATTTTCCATATTACATGAATAGATTATTCTCTAAATTTAACGATACAAATGGGTTTATTGATACAATATTACATTCATAAACTTCTTTGAGTTTATTTCTTGTTGCTACAGTCTGACCTTCAATAACTTTCAACCAGTTTTTATATTGTTCCCAATTCTGCCAGGGTGTATCTGTAATCGAATCGTAGTACCCTTTAAAGGTCATTTTACCATTAAGTGTACCACAATCATGTCCAACAATATAAATGTTGTAAGCGCCCATATAAGCGGCAATATGTAATGCCGATGTTATTGTTGAATAACTAACAACCATTTTATCGGTACCAATAACAGACGTATCAATATTGTTATGTAGATTATCCAAATGTTCAAAATAATATAAATTTGGATGATCCATTTTGTTGGTATTTAATTTATCAGCACCTGTGTTTAGGTTACCGCTATCGTATTCAGATACAATAACCTTAGCACCCGTTGCGAGAGCTGGTTTAAGGAATTTAGTTTCTTTACGAACTAAATAATCACATTTAAGTTTCTTATAAACCTGATTAGTTCCGATAACGATCTTCCCATCAAAAAAAGAATCATCAATATAATCCAGAGAAGCCCCAGCACCAACCACGTAAATATCCTCATCTTTATGAATATCTTTTAATTCCTTTATACTTTTAATCATATTTCACAAGGTAGTTTATCTTTATATTTTGTTTCAAATATAACTTTGTTCTCTTCCCATTTATCATTGGTTTCACCTATCGACATATGGGTTATTCTTATGTTGGTAATAAGACCAACCTTAACATTATTCAAATGGTTCTCAAGGGTGAACGAAACATCATAAAAATGGAAACCATCAAATGATTCATCAAATTTAGCTTTAATCCTTTTTTTATGTGCAGCAAAAAACACACCATCGAGAGCCACCATTCTTTTCATGAATATGCCCTGATCTTCGGAGTATGCATTAGCCCAAACTTTCTGACCATCACTATGGTTAACAATACCAAACATTCGAGTATTATCTTCCCACCATCTACCACTAATTAATTTATTTGTACCAGCAACACCGATTATACCATAACCCATATTTCTCGTGAAATGGTCTGATAGCGCTAAACCCCAATCTTGTGTATTGAAGTAGATATCATCATGACAAAAAACAACTATATCATGTTTTGCTTGTGATAATCCTTCGTTATAAACCTGGGTAAGTGATTTTTCTCCATTATTAACAAATGGTATTATTTGTATTTTATCACCAAGCCCAGAACTTTCTTTAAGATGCTTAACAAAACGTTCATTAAGCGACCTTGTTGAAAAGACAACACTAATCGGTTTGATCAGGTTGTTCGTCTTTGTATTCCCTTTTTTTGCCGTCATTCTTGTACTTTAAAACAGGTATTATTTTATTTTTATAAGCAACAAAATCAAATTGATTATTTATCGCTCCCAATTCTCTGTCAAGCAAAGACATCAGTTTTATTTGGTCATCCTTTGGATCAAATACGTATGCGTATAATACAGTATCACCAACCATCATTAATTCACCAGACCATACACGTTTATATGTAATTTGGTCGTATATATCTGCGGTTATTGGTTTATATACCGCTATTTGTTTATTGAAGCATTCCATTATACAAACATTTCACCCGTTCTTTCGGCACGTGTATACCATGAATTATCGTAGTTATTTACCGAAGTATCAAATAATTCTGTATTATCATGTGTTATTATACTATTTAATAATTCGTCAACTTCTGACCTATCATCATTATCCAACATGTTTAGGTATTTTAATTGTGATTCTGAGCTTTGACGTTTTAATAGTTTAGCTATTATATAATTTTCTTTTTTATATTGTTTACTTGGTGTTGTTTTAATGATTACTTTACCACCAGTATTCAATCTATGCAATGTTTCATAAAAAAACTCGTATTTATTTTTTATGAAATCATATTCATCAATCAAAATTCTATCATACGAATAACCACATATTAATCTGGCACTCTCAGCTGATTTGATATGTTTCCAATATTCATGTGGTATTTTTGACTTGATTAAATCGACCATATGTTGGTTAACGGTGATAAATAATGTCTTTTCTGGATTGGATAAAAAAATATTTATAAGATCCGTTGTTTTACCAGATTGTCTTTTTTGGTTATAGTATTTAATTGTCATAATTATTGTCTTTTTTGGTTATAGTATTTAATTGTCATAATTAATATAAAAATTCATTGTAGCCATTTCATTATTCTCTATTTCAAACATCACATCATACTCATGTAGGCTTTTTGTAATTACAAAAATTGTAAATCTGAAAGTATCATTTAATAAACGATTAAGCCCAGAAATAAGGTCGTAATCAACATTTGACCACATGTGTTTCTCAGCCCAATCGTTTACTACTATTTCAATTAATTTACTTCTTGTATATTTCATTATTTTACACCCGAACTACCAAATCCTGTGTCACCTCTTTCAGATGAATCCAATATTTCGGATTTAGCGAAAACGGTGTTATTTAATGTTTGCACAGGAGCAATCACACCTTGTGCAATTCTATCACCATTTTTAATGGTGAATGGTGTATTCTTATCGGTATTATATAATATAACACAGATCTCACCACGATAACCAGAGTCAACAGTACCTGGTGAGTTCAACACCATGACACCATTCTTCAATGATAATCCACTTCTTGAACGAATCTGTAATTCAAAATTAATTGGTATTTGAAAATACAAACCTGTTGGAATCAACATTCTTTCACCTGGTTGTAAAATTTTATCCTCAGTTAAATTAGCACGTAAATCAAATCCACTATCACCGTCTTTTGTGTAGATCGGGTCATCGTTGTTAGATTTATTAACGAATTTTACTTTAAGTTTCATTGCACCATCAACGTACAACCAATCCTTCATTAGATCGTTAGCTTTTTCTATAAGAAGGTCTAAATCCTGTAATTCATTATCCATGATTAGCAAAATATTTTTTAATTTCTTGTGTACTGATATACACTAATTCTGTTACTTCTTCGATGTTTGCAGTTTCGAATTCAGCACCGCAATATACAATACCAATCTTATGATTATCAACAATTAATTGGTAGTAATCATTGTTTTTATCGATTGGATGATCGAATTGTTCAAGCCTGTATTCATGCTCAGGCATTTTTTCTTTTAATCTTTCTAAAAAGTTATTCATTATCTAAATAATTTGTCCGTATATTCGGGAGTTCTTTGTTTCGATTTCAATTTAGCAGCCTTTTCAGCTTTTTTGCTTTTGGTTTCCTGACCCTTCGTATCAGCAACGGTTACCGTTTCGGCTTTTACACCACGAGTATTTTTCTTCCATTCTGATTTAGGTGCGAAGTTCCAACCTTGTTTAAGGCGAATGTCAGCTGTTTCATTATCTACTCTCTGGTAGATACCTTCTTTTACAATACATTTCATATTAAGCAGTTTTTCTTTTTTCAGTTCTTATAGCCCATTTCAATTGATCTCTTACAAGATCACTTAATGGTGTTGAGTGCCATTTAACACCCATATCATCTGGGTTGTTTTTTTCAGCGTTTAAAATAGCCTGGTGTTCTTCCTCTGTCAATGTCATTTTACCGTAATTATATACGTAATAAAGTGATCTTTCACCAACACTCATCGATGTGAGTTTTTCGTTGAACTCATACATAGCACCTAAGTTCTTTCTATGCCATTCACTTGGGTTTGGTACATAGAGCATAGCTCTGCCAATACCATGTAAAATAGCCACCTTTGCAACGCTTTCTGGGTCAAGTTTGTCAGCGGGATCAAGTTTACCATTAGTTTCATTGATTACAAGTAATCTTCTTGCAACGATAATTAAATGATCAACCAAACCACCTTCAAATGCGTTATGTAATTTTGTTGATGTTGACGCTGGAGCGCTGTAGAATCCTGACGATTCCAAAAATGCTAAAAGCTCATCTGAGCAAGCATTGTATTTCTTGACGATTTCAAGAAATAATTCTTTTCTTTTATCCATGTTTTAATAAATTGAGATAGATTTCAGATCTTGTTTTAGTTACGTTATTAAGGTCATACTTATCCTTAACAGTTTCGTATAATTTTTCACCCAAATCTTTAACCATTTGTGGGTTATCTATTAACATCTTAGCGTATTTAGTCCAGTTTTTATGATTCTTAGCTGGATCAACCAATAAACAGTTACCATTAGGATTAATACCACCACCTTTTTCAATAGCGCTTATCAAGTCAATGGTATAAGGCCCATAATTTGATGCGATGATAGCTTTCTTTTGGAAACCAGCTTCAATAACTTTCAACTGTGATTTGTATAAGTTGAATTTTGTATCCAAAAGTGGTGCCAAAGATATATCAAATAAATTATAATTCTTAGCGTATTGGTTAATTGATTTAGTCCAAACTCTTTTGTAAGGAAATTTGCTATCATCAAAATTTTTATCCTCAGTAAATTGAAGTAAAAATTTAATATAATCAGGGTTTTGTTCCAAAGATTTTAAACTATTTGTTAAAAACAATTCATATATAAACCACACAGTTTCTGTTGGTTTCATTTGTCTTTCCTGTATTTCACCAGTTTCAGGATTCATCTCCCTTACACTACCACGTGTATCAAAACCACACAAAACTAATTGTGATTTATCCTTGTGTAGTTCACCAAGATTTGATAAACCTTGTAATAATTCAATATCTTTAATGTGAGATGAACCGCCCAACCATCCTATTCTTACTTTTTCACTTTCAGTAGGTTTTGGTTTAAATTGTTCTTCGTTAGGGTCAATAGCATTGGCTAAAACAACAACATTTTTATTATATTGTTTTACCTCATTTGCAAGAATTTCTGTTGGTACGGTAACCAAGTCAGCCATTTTCAAACAATTTATCATTACAGCTGGAATACCTTCTTTCTTAACTTGTTCATATAAACCATGTGAAGGATCTAAATGCCAATAGTCATCGGTATCCACTATAACCTT
>Ga0214207_1000415_pt1 | contig 12895 bp, 14 predicted proteins | sample TroBogEpilimnion_6_FD_153045 | JGI IMG/M metagenome (GOLD analysis project Ga0214207, IMG submission 153045) | Freshwater microbial communities from Trout Bog Lake, WI - 13JUL2009 epilimnion | ecosystem: Environmental > Aquatic > Freshwater > Lake > Epilimnion/Euphotic zone | place: Trout Bog... | reverse complement strand
AGGGTTAACGTCAACACTAAGTTCATATGTAACGAGTTCTGCATTGAGCACATCGTTAACCACTGCATTAACTACAGCATTAAGTCCGTATGTAACTACTGCAAATTTAACAACAACATTAAGCTCTTATGACACAATTTCAGCAAGAAATACCGCATTGAGTTCTTACACAACAACAGCAAATTTAACAACTACATTAAATTCTTATGCTAGTAAAGCTAGCCCAGTGTTTACTGGAACCTTAACAACTCCAATAGCAATAGTGGGCGGAGTTAATATCAAATCATTTTCAATAGCTATGGGGGCCGCATTGGCTTAAACGTATGAGTGTAGCATTTCCAGCAAATCCCGTATTAAATCAAATATATTCCACAGGCAATGCCACGTGGCAATGGAATGGGTTAACTTGGACATTAGGTCAGCCAAGTTTAGCTACTGTGGCAACTAGCGGCAATTATAATGATTTAATTAATGCGCCTAATATGAACTTGTATGCTACCAAAGTTAGCCTAAGTTCTTATGCAACTACAGCAAGTTTAGGCGCTTATGCATTGGCTAGTAGTTTAACCACGTATGTTACTCAAAGTACACTAGCCGCAAGTACAATTACAATTAATGGAACTCCTATTACAGTTAATGGTAGTGGAAGCATTACTGCGGCTAGTTTAACTGGAACTACATTAGCTAGTAATGTTGTATCTAGTAGTTTAACTAGTGTTGGAACATTAAACAATCTTGCAGTTACAGGTACAATTACGTTAAATGGACAAAACATTAGAAGTTTATCTCTTGCACTTGCGGCAGCCATGAGTTAACTGATAAATATACCATCGAGGGGCGATAATGTCAGCACAAATAAAATTAAGAAGAGATACAGCGGCTAACTGGACTAGTGTTAATCCTGTGTTGGCCAGTGGTGAACCAGGATTAGAAACTGATACACTTAAAGTAAAGTACGGAGATGGCGCTACTGCATGGAATCTTTTAAGTTATCCTACTGTATCATTTCCTAGCACTATTAGCAATGCTACGACAGCTACAAATTTAAGCGGAGGAACCGCTAATCAACTAGTTTATCAAACAGCCGCAGGAACAACAAACTTTATCAGCGCACCAACACAAGTAGGATATTTGCAATGGACCGGTACTGGTTTTGCATGGACAAACAACACAGTACAGGCTAGCCAACTAGCTGGTTCAAACTTATCAACCAGTGTGGTTAGTTCAAGTTTAACTACAGTTGGTACACTAACTAGTTTAACAGTTGGTGGCCAAACTAATATTATTGTAGGCACACAAAGCTCAAGTTCTACTACTGGAGCACTAGTAGTCACAGGAGGTATTGGCGCTAGCGGTAACATCTATACCGCAGGCAATGTCGTAGTAACGGCATCTACGGCTAGTACTAGCACTACAACTGGTGCGTTGCAAGTAACTGGAGGTGTTGGTATTGGAGGCAATACTTATATTGCTGGAAATTTAGTAGTTTCCGGAACAATTACAACACAAACAGGCGAAACAATTACAGGTAATTTAAATGTTACAGGTACAGAAACACTAGCTGGAACAAACGTAAAAACGCTGTCAATAGCCATGGCAGCCGCCCTAAGCTAACGATAAATAAGATATCACGGAGAATTAAATGGCAAAAGCACAACTTAGACAGTACGTTTTTAATGCGTCACTAGGACAAATTGAAGTTCCAGGCAAAATAGACCTGCAACAATTACTGGTTATTACTGATACTACCAAAAATGTAATACTTTATAACTTTGCAGATCCTGCTTTTACAGGAACCACTGTATCATTTAGCCGTGCAAACGATCTAAACTTTATCAGTGCATTGGATAATACAGATGGTACAACTACTATTCAGTTGAATGCCGCCACAATTACCAGCATTGCTACTAACGGTATTGCTAGCAGTGATGTGTTACAAGTACTATACGAACAACCATTCCAATATGTTCGTAGTCCAGAAATTGGTACAGATGCTTTTGAACGTCAACGTGTTGCCGCTCCACAGTCATTACTAGACGCTGACTTTGAATATGGTATGCAACCTACTAAATGGTTGACTATTAGCCAACAACGTGCTTATCCTGCCATTTATGAAATTCCCGGTACTGATTTAGTTGTTACAGCCGCTACTACTGATGCATCGACTGCTAGCGGTGGTCTTTCAAGCGCAGAGTCATTAATTACAATTACTACCAGCATACCGCACGGTTATACAAACGGACAAGCTATTACAATTCGTGGATTTAATTCAGCTTATCAAGGTTATGATCGTGCTGAAGGATCATTTGTTGTTTATACTACACCCACTACAACAACATTTACTTACTATGCAAAGGGTAAAGTAGGTTATAACGCTAGTGATAACATCTACACACCATTTATTCAGCTACGTCAAGGTGGGTTTTATACTGGTTCACAAATTAATGCTGTGATATCGGCTACAGCTATAGCTACTAATAGTACAGGTAATTTAATTACAGTATCGTCTACTACTGGTATGCAAGTAGGCGCGGCAATTACATTTAATACAGTTAACACTAATGCTATTGCTACAGGTCAAGCTAACCTAGCTGGTACAACTAATGCCAACTATGTTACATTTGGTAGTACACAGGGTATGTATGCTAATATGCCTTTATACTTCTCTGGTGTTAGTTTTGGCGGATTAACTACTGGTACAACATATTATGTACAGACTATTGTTGATAGTCGTACAGCAGTTTTAGTAACTACCAGCAGTGGTTCAACTAACCCAACACTAACTGCCGCAATTGGTGGTAATATGTATGTAGTTGGTGGTGCAAGTTTTGGTGGCTTAACAGCTGGTACACAATATTATATTTCAAGTATTCCAACACCAGGTGCAGGTGGCACAATTACTGTAAGTAACAACCAAGTTTATACTACAAATATTACAGCAACTAACGCAACTAACAACTATGTTACATTTGGAACAACTGCTAACATGATAGTGGGTGAAGCAGTTGTTACAGGTGGTAGCGGTAACTTTGGTGGATTAAGTACAAATACAACATATTATGTCTATCAAATTATTGATAGCCGCAACGCTATTTTAACTACAAATGCTGGCGGTATCCTTCCATTGACCTTAACTAGTACTAATACTGGCACGCTATCTGCAACAGTCGGTGTACCAGTTACATTAACTACAGTATCTTCAGGATTCTTAGCAGTTACAGCAGTTAACCAACCTACATGGACTTATTCAACTCCTGCAACAGCATTAACTATCACAGCCAGTGTAGCAACCAACCAATTAAGTGTGTCAGCAGTTACCGCTGGTACTGCTAGCCAAATTGCAGTAGGTATGGCTGTTACTGGAACAGGTATTCCAAGTGGCACTGTTATTACAGCCAACGTAAGCGGTACAGGTAGCGTAGCTAGCCCGACTAGTGTTTGGACATTAAGTACAACACCAGGTACTATTGGTAGCGAAACTATGACTACTTATAATACTCAAGCTACTATTACAGTTAACACTTATAGTAATCATGGATTTACTCCTGGTGATACTGTTAACGTTGTTTTAACTACACCTGATAGCGGAACGAATAATAACAATTTAGTAGCTGGTCCATTCTTTGTCGAAACAACACCAAGTTTATCAACATTCACTTATACAGCTCGTGCTAATGGTTTAATTAGTGGAACAATTGGAGCTCAAGTATATGCTCGTCCAGATAGTTTCTATTCACATAGACCATTTGACGGTGGTGTACAATTAGGTACAGGATTACCAAGTCATGGTAGTCAGGCAATACGTATGAGCAAGAAGTATATTCGTTATCAATCTGGTAAGGCAATTAACTTCAACACTGGTTTGCTAATGGCTCCAAATTATTTTGTACGTGCAGTTAGTGCCAATACCACACAGTATTTGACTGGTGTTACTATTAGTAATATATCAAGTGCTGGTGTTGTTACTGTTGGAAGTGCAATTAGTGTAACACAAGGTAGTGTAGTCACTATTACAGCTACTAATGTAGGAACTAGTGGATTCACCAGCGGAATTTATTTTGTCACAGCAACAACTACAAATGCAACAACATTTACTATTGCTAATAGTTATATTAACTCAGGTGCTAGCCCAGCTTATCCAACTGCCACTGCTATTTCAATTACAGGTGGTGCAGTAACAGCTACATGTACTATTGCTCCAGCAATTACAGTTGTAACAGACGACGTGGACCATGGTTGCCAAATTGGTGCCCAAGTTACTCTAAGTGGCGTATTAACTACTGGATATAATAGCCCAGCGTCTGGTCAACCAGTAGTGGCTATTATTGATGAGCGTACACTTGTACTAGCAGGCCTGGGTACATTAGGAACATCAACAGGTTTAACAGGTGCTACAGTTGTCGACCCAGCATTATTAAGCATTAACAACTGGTCAGGTGCTACTGTACGTTCAGGAACATTTGATGAACAAAACGGTGTTTACTTTGCCTATGATGGACAAAGCGTATATGCAGGACGCCGTTCAAGTACATTCCAATTAGCTGGTACTGTTTCAGTCATAGTTGGTTCAGGACAGATTGTTGGTATTAACACACGTTTTACAAGTCAGTTATGGGCAGGTGATCGTATTGTTATTCGTGGTATGACACACATGGTAACACAAGTTGTATCGGATACACTAATGTATGTTAACCCGCAATATCGTGGTTATGCAAGTCTAAGTGGTATTAAAATTACCAAAACAATTGATCGTCTAATTCCACAAAGCCAGTGGAACATAGACCGTTGTGACGGATCTAACGGTCCGTTTAATCCAAGCGGATACAATATTATCCCAACAAAGATGAACATGGTTTGTGTACAGTGGACATGGTATGGTGCTGGATTTATCGACTGGATGTTCCGTGGCCCAGAAGGCAAGTACATTACTGTACACCGTTTACGTAACAACAACTTAAACAACGAAGCTTGGATGAGAGCTGGTAACTTGCCAGTACGTTATGAAGTACAAAACGAAAGTGCTCGTACTAACACAGTTGGTTCAGTAAGTGTTGGTTCTACTGATACAGTAATTCCTGTTAATGACACTACTTACTTCCCAACTCTAGCAACTTATTTCAGCCAAGCCGTACTAATTGATAATGAAATTATCACTTATACTGGTAAGATTAATGCTAGTGCAACAGCAACAACTACTGCTGGATTAACTGTTACTACAACTGGAACAGGTTCAAGTAATGCTATTATTGTATCAAATACTACAAACATGGCAACAGGTCAACCAATTGTGTTTACCAATGCGTTTGCCACACAGATAGGTAATATTGTTCCAGGAACAACTTATTACATTGCAGGTATTGGTACATTTACAGGCACTATCAACACTAGCACATTTACAAACGCACCTGCAATTACAATCAGTGCAAGCAGTGGTTTAAGTCCATTGTTTACACAAGTAGCGGCAGTGGCTAGCGGTATTAGTGCCTATCAAGGCGTTAATGCTCTAATAGGTTGCTCACGTAGTGTGTCAATTACTCCATGGGCCGCTGGTAACCAACGCACATTTACAGGTGGATCAGCCGCAACACATGCTACAAGTACTGGTGTAATTTTAATTAACGGTACAGCAAGTCCAGTTGTAAGTCACTGGGGCGCGGCGTTTATTGAAGACGGTGGATTTGACTCAGATCGTTCATACATTTTCAACTACAGCCAACCTAACGTTAACATCAGCACTAAGAAGACCACAGCGTTTGCTGTACGTCTAGCACCTAGCGTAAGTAACGCTCTTCCAGGAGATCTTGGAGCACGTGAACTTATTAACCGTGCGAGTTTCTTGCTACAAACACTAGAATCTAGTGCGGGTAGTGGTGCTGGTAACGCGGCCTTGGTTATTGAAGGTATTATCAATCCAAGTAACATGCCAACGTTGACTAACATCAGCTTTGCCAGTTTGAACTCATCAGCTAACCCAACTGGACAGCCAAGTTTCAGTCAAGTAGCTCCGGGTACTAGCATGGTGTTTACTGGATCAGTTAATAACTTCTTGAACGTACCAACATACGTGCCATCTAACACTTATTACATTCCAACTACTATCAACCCAACAGCAGCCACATCAGGTGCAGTTGCAGTAAGTGATGACGTGTTTTTCCCAACTAGTACATCTAGTTTGTATGGACAAACCAAAGTTGCTAACTTGTTAAGTTACGCTCCAGGATTTACTGCTACAATTACAGTGGGTTCAACAGCTACATTCACAGCTAGTACAATTAGCGGTAACGTGCTAACTACCAATGTAACAGCAGGTACTGCGGCAGTTGGTATGGTTCTAACAGGAACTGGTGTTGCTACAGGAACTTATATTGTGGCCAACATTACTGGTAGTGCTACAGCTGGTCCAAGTACTTGGTTATTGAGTGTTAGCCAATCATTGCCAAACTCAACAACTATTACTGGTACACCATACACGCTAGTAGTTTCAGCTACTAGCGTGGCCAACAACCCAATATTGCCAGGCTGTTTAATTGCTGGTTCAGGTACAGTGGCTAACACATGGGTAACACTACAGTTGACCAATACTGCTACACAAGCAGGCTATACTGGTACATACGCACTGGTCAATGCCTCAGGTACAACTATTACATCAATTGGTAGTCCAGCAAGTTTAACTGCACAGTACTATGGCATTTACTTGAATCAAGCAACGCTGACAACTATCGTGGGTACTAACGCATTGACCAGTCAGGTTAACATTAGTCGTAGCACTTATGCGCTACCAGGCGAAACTGTATTCTCATACATTAATGCGCCAGCTAACAAAGACTCATTGGATTTGAGTTTGTTTAAGGAATTGACCAATACTCCAATTGGTGGCCGTGGAACTTATCCAAACGGTTGTGATATCTTGTTTATTAATGCTTATATTACACAAGGTAGCCCAATTAACCAGAACTTGGTTCTACGTTGGGGTGAAGCGCAAGCCTAATACTAGTACAAGTACTAGTAAAAAGAAAGCACTCTTAGGAGTGCTTTTTTTGTGGTGTCAATTAAATACTTGTATGCCCACGTATATTAACTGGGATTATGTTCCAGTTCTACATGATTTTGAGTTCACGGCTGAAATCAATTGGCCCGGGCGATGTTATGAACAATTAGATTGGATCATCGGCATAACAGATGTGGAAAACTGGCTGTTACAGTACACAGGACCCAAGTATCAGCGTTGGGCGTGGAACATGGCCACTGAATGTTATCATATATCAGTAGCCTTCAAGTACGCTAAACATCGTACACTATTCTTACTTAATTACAGTTGAGGATCTTTCTTAGCCAGTTTCTCAGCGTGTAGGGCAACTTTCTCAGCGGCAGCCTTGGCTTCTAGTTCCAATTCAGTTACTGCGGCACGAGCACGATCCGCGGCCGCTTCTGCGTGTTTACGTGCTTCTGTTGCGGCATCGATGACTTTTTGATGTGCTTCCGCTAGTTCCCGCTCTAGAGTCTCCACATCATTGGCAGCCTTAATGCTAGCACTCTTAGCCTTACTAAACAGTTCAGCCACGTCTGCACTAATGATTTGATGTAGTTTTGATAGTATGCTCATCCCTTTCTCCTTCTGTTATTTATACCCCTATTATAGTATAAATACCTAATGAGAGCAAGTGAATTTATCATCAAAGAAGTAGAAGCGGCAAGGCCCACGTATAAACCCACAATGGACACAGCCAGCACCTTCAACATCAAAATACGTGATGCTGGACCTCAAGAAGGACAAATAGCTCCAGAAATCCTAGCACTTAAAGGCCCGGATAAACTGTATGATCTTACCAAGGTTACTGGTCAATTTGTCAAAGATCTAATGCGCAAGTATCCACAAACTTTCCCGGGCGCAGACAAGGAACCCAAACAGGGTGCAAAACCCATGACGCCACAAGCGGGCGATTTGGATATCTACATGCGCGAAGTCAGCTACAATCGCCAAAACATACTTAAAGATCTAACTAGCAATAACGAATCCGCACACTTTGACAATAGATTCTTTTATCCTGGCAGACCTTTTGATGACGATGCACTACAGGGATTCCGTGGCGATGAACGTACTGGCCGAGTAGAAAATACTGCCAAAAAGTTTGATCCCAAGGACATGACATTTTACCTACGTGCTTACAAATGGGCAGTGGACAATCAAGTAGTCCAGCCAGTGCCAGCTGAGCAATGGGCTATGATAGCACTAGTAGAAGGTCGTGATGACTTTGGTTTTAATGCTGGAAAATGGCAGGAAGAAGTTAGGAAGAATCCAGCTAGTGCCAGTATGGACGAGAAAGTAAAAAGCATGGGCTTGATCAATACAGAACAGCGTTACTTTGTCTGCTTGCTAGCGGCCAAACAGCGACTACAGAAAGGCGGCATGCCGTTTTATCAAGCGTGGAATGGCGGCACACAAAACTTGGGACGTTATCAAGCACAACAGCAAGCCGTAAAAGATCCCCGCAATAAACCTTTATTAGACTTTATACACAGCGTGATAGGTTAAGCTAGGCGAAGCCGGAAAGCAGATTTTTTAACTTGCGAAGCACAGCGCGAAAATTTTCTAGTGCGAAGCACAAGCGGTAAAACGCACACCAGCGTTACTGCTCCTAAACCTCTAAATCTGGCTAAATAATTTGAACAAGTTGACACTAAGGAGCCATCAACATGCAATATTCAGTTACTACGCTACGTACACTATACGGCAGCACAGAAAAGATTACTACACTATATCCTACACTAAGCGCCGCAGAAACAGCCGCTGAAGCTTTTGCCGGCACAGCAGTTGTACGTGATATGAGCATTACTAAAGATCATGGACAGGGCAAGTTAATTGCACACTTTGTTAATGGTATTGCTACTGGACAGACAGTATTTTAATAGAGTCTTAATTCTATAAGCACACTAAAGGACTATTCGTAGTCCTTTTTTGTTGACGATTCACATATACGAGCTATTAATGGGTTTGGATGATGACTGCCTCTGTTAATACGCTCAATGTCTTCTATGGCTAGTTCTAATCGTTGAATACGTTGTTCTTGACTGTATACACGGTTACGCAAGTTTGACGCTTGTAACAAACTGATAATACCGGCTATGAGTCTGGCTAGAACAGTACTAGTAATCATCGTGTGTGTATGACTCTAGTATAAACTCTACTTTAGATAGCAGTCTTCCAGTACCGTTTGAGTTGGGATATATGTAGTAAGTGTTGAGCCATACTAGACACCCAGAATCCATGCGTGTGGGTAACCAAGCAAATTTAGGATGATATGAATAACGTCTTAGCATAGTAGCACCTATTATAGCATATATAGCCAAATGGGTCTACAAGAATGACAAAATTAGTGTGCGAAAAATTTTGACGAAGTACTTAGCCAAATGGGTGAAAAAAATTTAAGCCCAAGCAATGAGTATACAGTTTTTACCCGAGTTAGCGCCAATAGTAAGAGCTAGTCCAACTCCGGAAGTAACCGAAGTCCAAGTTAAGTAAGCGGGTGTAGAACCTACCTTTGCATAGTAAGTGGGAGTGCTTACAGTGTACAAATAACCATATAAGCTACCAGTCAAATAGATGATTAGATTTTGAACATCACTAGGTACGCCAAAATAAACAAAGCTAGTAGCTGAACTGGTATATATAACTCCATTAATGTCAGAAGTTTGGCTAGTACCACTGCGAAACGCTTGTATAAGCTGTAGTACAAATTGATAATTGTTAGTAACTGATAAGAAGTTTTCTACTTGAGCATCAGCTATTAACTGTGCTGGGCTGAATGTATAAGCTACTAGCTGGGCTTTGGTAGGTAGTATTGGTGTGGTCATTGTAATATCCTTTTGAATATTTATGCCCGAAAAGGGTCTTAGCAACTTGTAGAGGAACCGCGCGAAAAATTATAAAGAAGTACTTATAGATTTAGACCCCTGAAAATACTTCGGTACCCATGCGCTAGTTAGTGTTTACTAACTTTTTTAAAAATGCATGCCTCCCACCCATTTCAAAAAGAAAAATAATAATTACACCTCCCCGCCCATGTCTCAACCAAAAAAAATCCCCAGAAAGAACGATTTCAGTCTGGGGATCCAAAAAGGTCTTGCCGGGAGCGAATCGGGCTTATGGGACCTTTTAATGGAACTAGTTACCGGGAGCGAATCGTTGGCTAGTTCCTGGGTAGTATAGTCTACCCTTTACCGGTTGCGCATACAGGTTACTTCTACTACAGCTTGCCACTTGCTAGGCATGCTAGCACGTATGTCAGCTACCTTAAGTACCATACGCAAGCTGAGCTCACGCATACGTGCCGCATTGTCTACAATGAAGTTAACTACTTCCTTCTTAGCAAACTCATCCAAGTCATACGTGTCCAACATACCATGCTCCGAGACTACCTGCTGGATACGTAACAGCTTCTCACGTGTAGTATCAATAGTCAAGTCCAAGTAGTGGCAACGGCTTTCCAATGCTTCCAAGTGATCCTTAAGCTTCTTACTCTTAACGTGATCGAACTTGATGTTCGAAATAAAGATAGCACCGCCTTTGAACTCGAAGCTGTTAGGTACGCCTTCAGAGCGTAGGAGTCTGCTGTCAGTATTCCAATGGATAGTACGCTTCTTACCTGAGTCCAGTGCCGCTTTGAGAATGTTCAAGCTCAAGTCCTCTAACAGGATACTGTCACAGTCATCGAATACTAGTATGCATTTCTTATCCGAAAACTCGTAGAGCTTCTTGTACAAGCCAATGGCACTCATTGCGCCCTTGACTACTTCGTACTTCTTCAACTTGCCGTCCTGTGCTACATTGGCGAACACATCGTGTTTAGACAGTACTTTCTCCACACCAAAGGATTTACCAACTCCTGGAGGGCCAGTGACAATCATAGCCTTAACATCGCCCTTTTTGACTGCACGAGTCATGTCTTCTAAGATCTCAAAACGATCAGCCAATCGCTTTAGAATAGCTTCGTCTGTTTCAGCCGCCAATTGGCGTTCTTTCTCTTTGAGATATGCCGCATCTGTTTCTAAACTAGTGACTTCGCTCTTTGCATTCAACAACATCGCTGACGTGACAACCTTGCTCATATATCGCTCCTATAAAGTATTTAAGTTGATATTATAAGCCCTTGCGGGCCTATACGTCAATCCATTCGGCTACCTGCGTAGGCTTTCAATCCCAAGCTCTGCAGATATGTAGCCAATGCTTCTGCACCTGCTTCTTTGACTGAGATAGATTGAGTAGGAATCTTTGCTGGATCCCAAAAGCTCAAGCATTTTGGTTTGTAGTCTTTGCGGAAGCCTGCTTTGATGAGTTCTTGTGCCTGCTTGCTGTTGGTACGATCTACAAAGACGTCTACCCAACCAAAACCACATGCATCACGCTCACCTACCTTATTGTACATCTCAACACCTGCGAGATGTGCTAGTACAAAACCTGCTTTGATTTGATCTGCTGTTACCATAAGTATCGCTCCTTTGTTAACTGTTTAAGTAATAATTATACTGTCTTTAGTTCAAGCCGTCAACCGCTATGATTGCCATTAGCATAGCCAAAAGCAGGATCCATAGAGGTGCTGTATACATGAATGCTTGGATTAGATCGTTTAACATAGTGTCGCTCCTTGTTAGTAAGTCTTAATTATAGCGCCTTTTGGGCGCCTTGTCAATACCCCTTCAACGAATAGGGTCAAGTTCGCCCTGGCCGTAAAAGGCTATGTCTCGCTCTAGATCCACTACCACTCGGTTGAGTTCAAATAGTGCGTCTACGCGATAGTCACTCGCAGGCAAGAATTCAATGATCAAGTCTTGTGCCTTGTTCAGCTTCTTCAGTGCCTTCTTGAGACCTTCTGCTCGTTCTGCGTCTGTTAACATAGTTCGCTCCTTGTTACTATGAATTAATTATACTCTCTTACGCCACTTCTGTCAAACGAATAACGAAGCCTGAATAGTCTTTCTTTGCAGGACCTTTTGCCTTCAATCCTAACATAATGCCCTTAGGATCCAAAAAGCGCAGGTCAGTTTCGTCTGCACTAGGAACACCCTCTGGGATCCGATCGTAGACAGCCACTACACTCATGCCCTGCATTAATGCTTCAGCGACATCAGCGTCATTGCCGTCTGCCTTGCTGAATGTAAGGTGATAGTTAGGATATTGTTTCACTTTACGACCCAGCACCTTAGTGTAGTCATAGAACTGTACATTAGGGAACATTTCAAAGATGTTCATGCCAGGGATAGCATCGTATTTCTCCCAGCTCAAATCGCTCGTGCCGTTAAGACGAAACACGGGCGTCAATCCTTTGCGCTCTGCGAACTTGATAGCCTTGCGAATGTCTGAGACAAGATCAAGCATGAAGTCTGCACGGTTGTTGAAGAAGTATTGAGTCTTGCGAATGCGAGCCTTTTGGATCATGTTCGTGTTCTCGCCCCGTTTGAACATGCCGCCGCGTCCTGCTTTATTAAGGCAAGCCGCTGTACAACCTTTAGTTCGCTTGGGGCATACTTCACGCCCGCTAAGATCAGCAGGTGCAAGGTGCAGGATGAAGCTGAGATATCCGAGCTTGGTGCCTTTTTGGATTTTGGGATTCGCTGTAGATAATAGTTTGAACATGTTTCGCTCCTAGTTCGTTGTTGATGTATGTATTATACTCTCTTTTGGGCAGAGCGTCAACCTTAGAGTTTAATTAAATCAGTTGAACCGATGCTGGCTACTTGAGGGACGATGTTAGTGAAGCTGGCCTGTACAGGGCGAACTTGAGCACGAACACGGCCTAGCTTCTCAACTACCCCAATAACAAGACTACCAGCATTGTGATAGCTGACCATTGCTACACGATCGCCTACTTTGATCTCTTTACCTTGCATGTCTTTTAAT
>Ga0214207_1000411_pt1 | contig 12975 bp, 14 predicted proteins | sample TroBogEpilimnion_6_FD_153045 | JGI IMG/M metagenome (GOLD analysis project Ga0214207, IMG submission 153045) | Freshwater microbial communities from Trout Bog Lake, WI - 13JUL2009 epilimnion | ecosystem: Environmental > Aquatic > Freshwater > Lake > Epilimnion/Euphotic zone | place: Trout Bog... | reverse complement strand
CGCATGAGCGCACTTGGCTTTAATGTGTGGCTCATTCGCTGGGTTACCTTCACCGCCTGCGGCTTCTTCGGTTCCATTGGCGGGATTATGTATGTCTACTACCACCAATTTATTAGCCCACACAGCCTCTCATTAGCAAACTCAGCTGAGATGCTCTTAATGGTGATTGCCGGTGGTGCTGGCACTTTGATGGGTCCAGTCATCGGCGCTGCTTTGGTGATGCTACTAAAGAATGTGGCAAGCCAATATGTGGATCATTGGGTGACATTATTAGGTTTGGTATTCATCTTTATTGTGATGTTTATTCCAGGCGGTATTGTTGCTGGTTTTGATCGTATTAAAAATGCACTCAATTCAAATAAATAAAAGATGAGTCCTATTCTTCAAGTTTCCGATTTAAGTAAATCCTTTGGCGGCCTGAAGGTAACTAAGGGCGTCAATCTCACTGTGAATTCAGGCGAGAGACATTTATTGATCGGGCCAAACGGCGCTGGTAAAACTACCTTGTTTAACTTGATCTCTGGTGATCTGACTTCGGACTCCGGAACAATTACGCTTGCGGGTAAAAATGTTACTAAGCTGTCAACTGCAAAACGAGCACAACTAGATTTAGCAAGAACCTATCAAATTCTCACGCTGTTTGGAAAAGATAATTTAATTTCCAATGTGAAGTTAGCGCTCTTAGGAAAAATATCATTGCGCTGGAAATGCTGGGGATCTTTTTTATCGGAATCTGATTTGGATCAGAAGGCCTTAGCCGTTCTTGAGAAGGTTGGGCTTGGTCAAAAAGCTTATCTACCTTTAGAGCAGACCTCCTATGGGGAAAAACGTCGTCTTGAAATTGCGATGGCCCTTGCTCAAAATCCAAAAATTTTATTACTCGATGAACCTTTAGCAGGTCTATCAACGGAAGAGCGTGAAACTATCACTGTCTTGCTCCAGCAAATAGACCGTAACATTACTATCTTGATGATTGAGCATGATATGGCTGTGGCCTTAGCTTTTGCTGACCGGGTGACGCTATTGCATTATGGTGAGGTGATTACTAGTGGCACGCGTCAAGAGGTGGTCAACGATCCTCGTACCAAGGAGATCTATCTTGGCCACTAATGCCATATTAAAGATTCAAGACTTAAATGCTTTTTATGGTGACAGCCATATCCTGTATGACATTTCATTTGAGCTCAAGAAAGACACTGTTCTTGCTTTATTAGGTAGAAACGGTGCAGGTAAGACGACCTGCATCAGTTCGATTATTGGTTTCTTGTCTGGCAGAAGTGGCTTAATAGATCTAGATGGTACGCAACTACAAAACCTATCGCCAGAAAAAATTTGTTATGCAGGGATCGGCATTGTTCCTCAGGGGCGGCGTATTTTTCCTAGTCTGACCGTAAAAGAAAATTTGGATGTGGCTTATCAAGCACCTCGTGATGGAAGTTCACGCCAGTGGTCTCTTGAAGATGTCTTTCAGTTCTTCCCGCGCTTGAGTGAGCGCAAGAATCAAATTGCAGGTAGCTTATCTGGTGGCGAGCAACAAATGTTAGCAATCGGTAGGGCTTTAATGACTAATCCCAAGGTCTTGCTTTTGGATGAGCCTTCTGAAGGCTTGGCGCCACAAATAGTTAAAGAGGTGGGCAATATTATTGCTACTCTCAAGCCGTTTATCTCAATTGTGCTCGTTGAGCAAAATCTCAACCTTGCATTAAGTGTTGCTGATGATGTAGTTCTGCTTAATGGTGGCAAAGTAGTTTTTGCTGGTACTAAAGCACTCTTTACTGAAAAGCAGCTGGAGCTGCAAGCCCATCTCAGTGTTGAATAAGGTATCGGCATGCAAGATTTACTAAAGATAGCAAAGATTGGTAACTACGATATTCAGTATGTAGATATTGGCCAAGGTGTTCCAGTGGTTTTGATTCATGGCTTGGCTGGCGATTACAGCGCCTGGACAGCCCAGGTACAGCTTTTAAAAGATCACTACAGAGTCATTGCGTTTGATAATCGCGGTGCTGGCAAGAGCACTCAAGTAGATGAGCCTATTAGCACTCAAGATCTTGCAAAGGATACTTTGGGCCTGATGGATCATCTCAATATCCCATCTGCACATATTGTAGGTAGATCAATGGGTGGTGCAGTGGCGCAACATATGGCACTTATGTCGCCTGAGCGCGTGAAGTCGTTAGTCTTATGTGCATCATTCGCCATTTTGGATCCTTTGGGACGACGTGTTTTGTTCAATATGCGCGAAGCCCTTGAATGGCGTATGAATTGGGCGGACCATGCTCGTCATTCAGTTCAAAACTTTGTCTCAGCTGATTTCTTTAATACCAAGCAAGAGCAAGTTAAGAAGATTGAAGCCTTAATCGGTGGTGAAACCAGATTGCCAGCCTGCTACATACGACAAAACGAAGCTTGTCAAAATCATGACACTACGGCTCAATTGGCTCAAATTAAACAGCCAACTCTGATCATGGCTGGTAAAAATGATCCGATTTGTTCTTTAACTGCCACAGAAATTATGAGTAAAGGTATTGTGGGTTCGGAAACCATTCTGTTTGACAATGCCAGTCATTTTTTCTTAATGGAGCAGCCTGATAAATTTAATCAGAGTCTTAAAAGTTGGCTAGATACTCATTAGCAAATATGAATAGCCATTTGAAGATCAAGCCATAAAGAAAGCCAGTCTAGAGTAACTTTGTATTATTCATGCTCGGTGGTAACACATTGCCACAGTCTTCCCCCAAATATTCGATATAAATAAAAAGTGTAGACAAGAATAGCTGGCAAGACGACGTCTGTACCCCAAAAAATTATCCAAAGAGATTCAGTTGCTGCGGCCACTTGCCACATTGAATGTGAACAAGAACGATGTGGTCAAGCATCATTGAGCCTATTAACAATAGTTAGATTACTAATAACTTTATTTATAAAATCGATTTAATGCTTGTTAACTCATAAATTGATAATTCATGAGGGTTGTTGAGTGCTACTTAATGAAATAATTTTTGATAAATGTATTAGCAAAAACAAGAACATCCTCGAAATTATAAAATTCATATATGAAATATCTCATTACCCTCGTCTTAGCATTTTTTGCCTCTCAGGGTTTTGCTCAAGAGAATGCTAACCCGTTTGATGTGCAGGTGAGCGTTAGTTCTGCGGATGGTCGCTTTCGTATTCAGGCTGGATATTCTTTACCAATAAATATATGCAAAGCCTATGCATTCATTACTGACTATGAGGGTTCAAAGAATATCCCAGGAATTATTGAGGCTAAGGTCGTATCAAGGATGGGGAATAGGGTCCGCGTATACAGAGTGATTGAGGAGCAAATCCTTTTCTTCCCTATTGAAATGAAATCAACGATCGAATATACGGAGCAAGTAAACAAATCCCTCTCTTTTGAGCAGATCAGTGGCGATACAAAATTTTATAAAGGATCCTGGAAATTATTGGAGGATAAAGATAAGGTGAGCTTTAAGTATGACGCCCAAGTGGAGCCCAACTCAATGATTCCATCAACCGTTATTGAGTATTTCATAAAAAATAGTGTCCGAGGAAGATTTGAGGTGATGGCTCAAAGAGCTAGTCAATATAAATCTTCTGAGACTGTTAGCTGTAAATAATCGTTGCACTGAGATCAATGATCAACGAATATAAATACTATTACGCCCATATTTTCTAACTCTTGAATGAAAAAGCCCCCATATTACTCCAGGGGGTTTTTGTGAAGCTAATGATTTGATCGAGATTCGAACCTTGGAGAGACTTTCTTATTCCTTCAATCCGATCTCATTTAGGTACTGACACGCATTAGTGTTTACATAACGATTTCGAAACTCAACTACCTCATCGCCATAAGAAATTGCTTGACGCGTAATTTTTAGAATTGCATCCCTTTTTTTGACCTCAAGTGGAGATTGAACGAAGTCGGGGGCTTGAGTTGCCTCTAATTGTTCTTTAATTCTCAACACGGTTACCCTAAATTGATTTTGGAAAAATGCATAAATTGATCCTGGACGATTTTCAAAATTCCGCTTGTTTAGACCTTTAAACTGTTTTTCTGGTAACCAGATTCGATCGTACATTACAGCTTTTTTATCCACCAATCTGAGGTTGTCTATCACAAATAGGTTCTCTGTTTCGCTTACATTAAAAATGTATAAGAAATCTCTGCTCGCCTTTATTTTATTAAAAACAAGCAGTTGATTTTCTACATAGAGAGGCTTTCCTGTTTTTGATAAAAAGTTAAAGAATGTACTAAACGGATTGTAATTTTCATGTGTTGCTACAGTAGTGCCAATACGGGCTCTTCTAATCAAAATATTTTCAGCAACCAAGTCCTCAATCGCTTTGCGAACAGTCCCCACACTTACGGCAAAGAGTGCCGCCAACTCAGGCTCTGTTGGAATACGTTCGCCTGGGATCCATTCATGAGTGGCTAGTTTATGGAGGATGTGTTCACGAACTTGGTAGTAGAGGGGTTGATCTTTTTTTGGAGAATTTGTCATTTAATTCAATCGCTTATAGGATTTGCATGAAATATTTTCTTAATTTTCTTGACAAGTATTTAATCGTATATATGATTAATATGATTAATAGTTTACACCCGATTGCTGAAAGGAAAACCCATGTCCAATTTAATTAAACACATTGCAATGCGTGTCCTCGATATTGAGGAGTCAAGGAAATTTTATGAATCTGTTTTTGGCTATAAGCACGTCAATACCGTACTTAGGAAAGGTAAAGTTGGTGACCATATCTCTTGTCATATGACGGATGGATATATGGATTTGACTTTAATCCATTACGAATCTCCTAGTGCGGATGAGGCGGATTTTGCAGGTCCAGCCCCATGTATTCATCATATTGGTATGGAAGTGGCTGATTTAGATGCATTTATTAAAGATATAAAGGCTAACGGTGGTGAGATACTTACTGAGCCTGGTCACTTGCCGGTGAAGTTTCGCTCTCCAGGTGGTCCAGTAGCGGAAGTGGTTCCAATGAAGCGTTGGGAGGCTGAAACCCTAGGCGCTGGAGTGCATGGAGCTGTACTCGAATAAGTTAGAAAATTTTTTTATATTTTCTAGGGCGGGCGATTTGAATAGATTTACTCGGCGTGATCTACTCTCTTTTGGGCTGGGCTCATCTCTTCTATCATTTGCATTGAAGGATACTTTTGCTGGCAGCAAATGGTTGACTGACAAGCCGATTCGACTAATCATTCCTGCTCAGCCCGGGGGAGGATTGGACATAATTGCCAGATTGCTTGCCGATAGACTTTCGCGCTCTATGGGTACACCATGGGTTGCGGATAATATTGGTGGGGGTGGTGGCACTATCGCCTGCGTTACTACCGCCCGTTCTGCACCAGATGGTCAAACTTTGATGCTAGTTAACATTAGTACTCATGGAACAAACCCAGCTATTCGGAATCTGCCCTATAACGCGCTAAATGATTTTTCTCATATAGCAATGGTTGGAGGGTCTCCAAATGTTTTGGTTACTGGACCCAATCTTTCAAATGTGAATACTTTCGAGTCTTTGCTTGTTGAGTTAAAAAAGCTTGGTAAACCTGTGACCTATGGATCGGCTGGGCCTGGAACTTCTTCTCATTTATTAATGGAGGAATTGGGTGTGGCTACAGGCTTACAATTTATTCATGTTCCTTATCGTGGTATTGGCCCCGCACTAGTTGATGTCATTGCAGGTAGAACAGATTTAGCATTTCCTGGATTAATTGCAGCACTTCAATTTATCAAATCAAATCGTTTGAAGCCATTCGCAGTCACTTCGCCAGTCAGGATTACACAATTCCCGAATTTGCAAACCTTTACAGAGATCGGTATGCCGGAGTTCTCAAGTCTGCAGTGGTATGGAGTCTCGGGCCCAGCTAAAATTCCAGAAGCTATTCTAGATACTTTAAATGCTCAAATAAATCGAGTACTTCAAGATCCGCAGGTCATAGCAAAACTAGAGTCTGAGTGCTTTACGATTACGCCAATGACCCCTAAGCAATTTACAACCTTTGTAGCCAAAGATATTGCCAAGTGGACTAAGCTGGTTAAAGATAGAAATATACAGATTGAGACTTGAGTCTTAGTCTTGTATTTGGGGTAAATGATGAGAGCAAAAATGAGAAAAAAAGTATTTACATCAATTTTGATGACGCTATGGGTAACCTTAGCTCATGGATATCCTGATGGTGCAGTAACAATAGTCGTCCCTTTTCCGCCTGGGCAAACTGGAGATATTATTGCGAGAACCCTTGCCGTTGAGCTAGGGAAAAGGTATGGGAAGCCATTTGTAGTAGATAACCGCCCTGGTGCAGGCGGACAAATTGGCACAGCTTATGCGGCTCGTGCAAAAAATGATGGCTCTGTTTTATTGATGACAAGTTCGGGACCATTTTCAATCGCACCAGCTCTATATCAAGGAACGCTTCCTTATCAACCTTTGAGAGATTTCGTGGGAGTTGTTGAGACAGCTACAACCCCTCAAGTTCTCGCTGTTTCAAATGAATCTGGCATTAAGAGTATCGAAGAATTGATCAAGGTGGCTAAGGCTAAAGAAATTACTTATGCTTCAGCAGGAAATGGATCGACTCAGCATTTATCAATGGAGCTTGTTAAGCAGCAACTAGGCATACCAATGTTGCATATTCCATTTAAAGGAAGTTCAGAGTCTAAGACGCAGGTGATGAGTGGATTAATTCCAGTCACATCTGATTCTTTGCCAGCAATTTTGCCGCAGATTAAATCAGGTCAGTTACGTGCTATTGCAGTGCTGGATACTATTCGTTCCCCATATTTACCAGTTGTTCCTACTTTGGCAGAACAGGGTTATCCAAAATTTACAACTTTAGCTTTTTTTGGATTAGTTGCCCCTAAAGGCACACCTAAGGCTATTGTGGATTCTTTAAATAAATCTGTGATTGAGATTATTAAAACTCCTGAAATTCAGGATAAATATAAGGATCTGGCTCTAACAAACTCAATTGATAAAAATCCTGAGCAATTTAATCATTACTTGGCATCTGAAACCGCCAAGTGGGCAAAAGTTGCTGCATTGGCTGGCGCAAAAGGGGATTAAGAGTGCGAATAGTAAAGGTTGTTGAGTCGCCAATAAAACTTCAGAGTAACATCTCTAATGCGCTAGTGAATTTTTCAAGCCATACAGTTTCTGCTTTAGCGATCGTTACAGATGAAGTTCGAAATGGAAAGCCTGTTATTGGTTTGTCATTCAATTCAATTGGTCGTTTTGATCAAAGTGGCATTATTCGGACTCGAATGATCCCTCGATTGCTTGAGGCATCACCAGAAACATTAGTTGATCACGTAAGCGGCCTTTTCAGTCCAGAAAAAGTGCTCACCTGCATATTAAAAAATGAGAAACCGGGCGGACACGGTGATCGCGCGCAAGCTGCAAGTGCAATTGAATTAGCAATTTGGGAGATCAATGCTCGCCTGAATGATGAGCCAGTAAGCGTGACTATTGCAAGGCATTACTGTAGGGCCGAGAGAGATCAATATGTCCAAGTATATGCTGCCGGCGGTTATTACTATGGTGGTGCAAGTGAGGAAGCGCTACAGCAAGAGATTGCTAGCTACCAAGATCTGGGATTTACCAAATTCAAAATGAAAATTGGTGGCATAAAGCTTGCTGAAGATGTTAAGCGAATAGAAGCTGCAATTGTTCAGGCGGGTTCAGCGCAGAACTTGGCAGTGGATGCTAATGGGCGTTTTGATTTAAAACAAGCCGTTGAATATGGGAAAGCAATTGAAGCTTACAAGCTTTGGTGGTACGAGGAAGCTGGCGATCCTCTGGATTTCGAATTGAATGCGTTGCTATCCAAAGAGTATCGTGGAGCATTAGCTACAGGAGAAAATTTATTCTCACATCAAGATGTCAAGAATTTAGTGTTATTCGGGGGTATACGTTCAAATCTTGATATTTTTCAAATGGATCCAGGTTTGAGTTATGGGCTAACCGAGTACGTAAAAATGTTGGATGTACTTGAGTCTCGTGGATATAGTCGAAAGTTTGCCTTTCCACATGGCGGTCAATTAATGGGGCTACATATTGTCTCGGGTCTGGGATTGGGCGGTTGTGAAACGTATCCAAATATTTTTAAGCCGATGGGTGGATTTGCCGATGATATGAAGTGTGAAAATGGACAAATTTTGATGCCTGACACACCTGGTTTTGGCTTTGAAAGAAAGTCAAATCTCATTAATGAGTTTGTTAAGTTAGTTTCTTAGATTAGGAAAGCATAATGCGTGAGATACACGTTAATGAAATTATTGATACCGTTGCAAAGTTATGTATAGATGCCTGTCATGAGCTTCCTGGAACAGTAGTACAGGCTTTTAAGGAAGCGGTAGATAAAGAAACTTCGCCTTTTGGTAAGTCTGTTTTATTTAAATTGATCGAGAATGACAAAATTGCCCGAGAGAATAATGTTTCGTATTGTCATGACACAGGATTAACTATCGTTTACGTTGATATCGGGCAAGATGTTCATGTGGTGGGCGGTAATTTTCAAGATGCAATTCATGCTGGTGTGCGCAAAGGTTATTCGGAAGGTTTCATGCGTAAGTCTGTTGTAGGTGATCCCTTAAAGCGAATCAATACTAATGACAATACCCCGGCAGTGATTCATACGGAAATTGTTCCTGGTGACAAAATGAGGTTAACTGTCTTGCCCAAAGGCGGTGGTAGTGAAAACTGGAGCACGATGAAGTTCTTGTTGCCTGGTGAGGGCACCGAGGGAGTGAAAAAATTTGTTGTAGCAGCTATTGAAGCTGCAGGCGGTAGTGCTTGTCCTCCATTAACAGTGGGCGTGGGTATAGGTGGGAGCTTTGACAAAGTTACTGACATTGCAAAAAAAGCGATCACTCGAGAAATTGGTGATTACCATTCAGAGCCTCATATTGCTCAGCTAGAAAAAGATTTGCTTGAGGCCATCAACAAGACCGGCATCGGACCACAAGGCTATGGTGGAAATAGTACAGCCATATGGTGCGCAGTTGAGACCTATGCATGTCATATCACCGCTTTACCAGTAGCCGTCAATATTCAGTGCCATGCAGCGCGTCGTCAAACTGCGGAGATTTAATGATGGCAACTTATCACTTGAAAACACCTTTATCTGATGACATTATTAAGAAACTCAATGTTGGTGATGAAGTATTTTTATCGGGTGTTATCTATATGGCCCGTGATGCTGCACATAAGCGTTTTGTTGATTTAATTCATGCAGGAAAGCCTTTGCCAATCGATCTTACAGGTCAAGTTGTTTTCTACGGAGGCCCTGGACCTACAAAGCCTGGCCATGCAATTGGAGTGGTGGCACCAACATCTTCGTATCGCATGGATCCCTACGCAACAGTTTTGTTTGATGCCGGGGTAAAAGCTGCTATCGGCAAGGGCAATCGTGGGTCTGCTATTCGTGAATCCTGTAAGAAGAATACGGCAGTAGGTTTTTCGGCTATTGGTGGAATTTCAGCAACATTGTTTGCTTGTATCAAAAGTGCTGAGATTGTTGCATACGAAGATCTAAAGGCGGAAGCGGTTCAGAGATTGGTAATTGAAGAATTCCCACTTTTTGTAACTAATGATTCTTACGGACGAGATCTGTATGAGGAGCAAGTGGCAGAATTTAAGAGTAAATTAGCTTCTTAGTTTTCTAAAAATTCATTAGATCCTAGAAAATAAAATCATGCCGGCATTGGCAAAAGCGCGCGGGTAGTCTGTCTTCAACATCTCCCTCACGCACCATCATTAATTTCAACATGGTACAAACCCTAGAGCTAGAGTGTGGTCGGAAGTCATCTTATTGCAGTAAATTAACTGCATTATAAAAATAATTTTAATATCTAGGAGTCAATATGTGTCGATTAAATCTGCGCTTGTTATTTGCTTTGATTTACTTTGTTTCATGCTCCCTATTTGCCGCCGCCAACTCAGATATTTCTGGGGTAGTTAAAAGTAGCAAAGGAAATGAAGCTGGTGTTTGGGTAATAGCTGAAACAACTGATCTACCTACAAAATTTACTAAGATAGTCGTAACTGACGACCAAGGTCGCTTTTTAATCCCTGAATTACCAAGTGCTAGCTATCAAGTGTGGGTTCGCGGTTATGGTTTGGTTGATTCCCCCAAAGTAAATGCAGTGCCAGGCACTTTCATAAATCTTAAGGCACTCATTGCGCCCAATGCTAAGGCTGCAGCCGAGTATTACCCTGGAATGTATTGGTATTCCATGCTCGAGATTCCAAAGGCGAATGAGTTTCCTGGAACTGGAGAAAAAGGTAATGGTATTCCGACCTTTATGAAGCAGCAGCATTATTGGGTGGATACCGTCAAAAATGGTTGCCAATCTTGTCATGCGCTTGGCTCTAAGGGGATCAGAGAGGTGCCCGAATTTTTTACAAAGATGGGAAATGGAGATTCATTTGCAGCTTGGGCGCACCGTACCCAAGCAGGGCAGGCAATGGGTTATATGGCTTTAGTTCTTGGGCGCCTTGGGCCTGATAAAGGATTATCTCTATATGCAGACTGGACTGACCGAATTGCAAAAGGAGAGCTACCTTTTGCTAAACCGGAGCGTCCGAAAGGTCTTGAAAGAAATGCTGTTTACAGCATGTGGGACTGGTCTACTCCTAAATTTTATATGCATGATGCAATGTCTACAGATAAGCGTAATCCGACTATCAATGCTAATGGCCTTATTTGGGGTGCTCCAGAAGAAAGTACAAATTTAGTTCCCACATTAGACCCTGTAAACCACATTGCATCTTCAGTCCGCATGCCAGTTCTTGACCCTAATACTCCATCGTCAACTAATGTACCTCGGGGCCCATCTGCTTATTGGGGTAATGAACCCATTTGGGATGGCCAAAGTAGTATTCATAACCACATCATGGATGAAGTGGGAAGAATGTGGTTTGCCGCCCGCATTCGTCCAGTTCCAAATCCTGATTTTTGTAAGGCTGGATCCGACCACCCATCTGCAAAGGTTGCGCCCCTGAATGAATCTTTGCGTCAACTCAGTATGTACGATCCAAAGACAAAAGAGTGGGCTTTAATTAATACTTGCTTTAGTACTCATCATGTCTATTTTGGGCATGATGCTAACAACACTTTATGGACAAGTGCTGGACCACCAAATAGCGGTGTAGTGGGATGGCTTAATACTAAAAAATACCTTGAAACTCGCGACGAAAAAGCTTCTCAAGGATGGACGCCAATTATTGTAGATACAAATGGCAACGGAAAGCGTGATGAATGGGTTGAGGCAAATCAAGCTTTAGATCCTAAGAAAGATAAGCGAATAATGGCTGCCTTCTATGGTGTGCAGCCTAGCCCTGTTGATGATGTCATTTGGGGTCAGGCGATGGACGTTGGCTTTTCAAGAATTGACCAGCCAGGTTATTTAATTCGCTTGGATCCCGGTTCAGATCCTAGCAACACTGCCCTCGCAGAAATTTATCAATCTCCTGAGGGAACTTTTGGCCCAAGAGGCATAGATATCGATTCCAAAGGAGTTGTCTGGACAGTTTTATCTAGTGGCCACATTGCAAGTTTTGATCGCAATAAGTGTAAAGGTCCATTAAACGGACCTACTACTGCAGAGGGTAAGCAATGCCAAGAAGGTTGGACTCTCTATCGTCTGCCTGGTCCTCAGTTTAAGGGTATGGATCCAAAAGGAAGTGCTGATGGTGCCTACTATATTTGGGTCGATCTGCACAATACCCTTGGCTTAGGTAAGGATGTGCCAATTGCCTCTTCTAATGGTGGTGAGGCTTTAATTGCAGTGGTGAACGGCAAGTTAATTAATTTACATGTTCCTTATCCAATGGCCTTCTTCACTAAAAATGTTGATGGACGTATTGATGATGCTAGCGCAGGCTGGAAAGGTCGTGGTGTTTGGACTACCACTGGGACTCGAACACCTTTTCATAGTGGAGATGGTAGTAAAGATATGTATCCAAAGGTATTTAAGGTGCAGATGCGCCCCAATCCTTTGGCAAACTAATTTTCCATGAACCTTATTTAATATGAAAACATTTTTTTTGTTTACTTCTAGCCTACTCCTCCTTAATACGCCAGCTGTATTTGCGCAATCTAATCAAGAGGCAGCCTCATTGGCTAGTCAGAGCGGCTGTATGGCTTGTCATAAGGTTGAAGGAAAGTTGGTGGGCCCTGGATATCAGGATGTTGCTGAGAAATATAAGGGTCAGCCAGACGCCCTTGAGCAACTCTCTCAGAAGGTGAAAAAGGGAGGCGCTGGATCCTGGGGTCGAATACCAATGCCAGCCCATCCTCAACTCAGCGATGAATCAGCCAGAGTTTTAGTGACTTGGATATTAAAAGGTGCGCCATCTCAGTAGTTATAAACCGGTGCTTGGGCCTTGCGCCTCAGTTTAAAAAAAACTGTATTGCAGATTGCCGATATTGGATACGTATTTTTTCTGGGAAAATTACCTTGGATGGTAATGCAGTAAATCTACTGCAATCAGAGGAAATGATTAGCGAATATTTGGGAGGGGGTTAATCTGTTTTAACAAAGGTCAAAATACTACGTTGTAGACCTTTATCTGCCCAATTGGGCATGACGCGCCAAGTAGTCAAAACACGCAGACGGTTATCTTTGATTTCAAATTGACGTCTTTGCTCGGTATTGACCCAATCGGGCTTCCAGGCAACCTGAACGCTAGTGATCCATTCATTGCCTTCAATACGGTAGGTTCCGGCATAAGAAACCAAGCTGTTTAATAGTTCTGCACTATCTTCACTGCTTGAGGCTGGCTTTCGGTCTTCACCAGTTAGTGTCACCATGACATGGTTATTTTCAGTGATACAGATGAATCCAGTTGGATTCTTTCCTAGGGGATAAAAAAACTCACCTGTTTCTTGAACTTCCACCTCATAGGAAAATAATTTCCATATTCCTACGAGTGCTTGTTTGCCTTCCA
>Ga0214207_1000410_pt1 | contig 13020 bp, 10 predicted proteins | sample TroBogEpilimnion_6_FD_153045 | JGI IMG/M metagenome (GOLD analysis project Ga0214207, IMG submission 153045) | Freshwater microbial communities from Trout Bog Lake, WI - 13JUL2009 epilimnion | ecosystem: Environmental > Aquatic > Freshwater > Lake > Epilimnion/Euphotic zone | place: Trout Bog... | reverse complement strand
GGGCTTCCAATGAGCAATTTCTGTTGTGATTGTCTCATTATTGATACCTTGCAGCCATTCTTTCATGGATATAGGTTTGCTATCACAAGAATTTGCATTTGGTGTACTACAAAGGTTTCCCATTTATTCTATCATCATAAAAAATGTGATATAAGTATATCTACAAACTTGTTATACAAAAATGAAGAAGGAACTAGGTCAATACTTTACAAGTAATGAATGCCTTCTTCAAAATGTCAAGAAGTTCACTTTGAACACAACTGGTAATATTTTAGAACCATCGTGTGGAGCGGGACATATAGTAGATTTCCTCGTAAAACATGGAGAACATAGAAATTTTACTTGCATTGAAATAGACACAACCATTGAACAACTTCAAATTATGTCTGAAAACAAAGTTAAAGTAATACATGATGATTTTTTGAATGTAGCAGTGACAACAAAATTTACTACTATTGTTGGAAATCCACCCTATGTTAAACGGAAAGGTAAGTGCAATCTTTATATTGAGTTTATTGATAAATGTGTTGATCTTCTTGATGAAAACGGTGAATTAATTTTTATCATCCCAAGTGATTTCTTCATGATAACATCAGCATCACATGTAAAGAAGAAACTCATGGAATTGGGAAGCATTACCCATGTACATTACCCTCATGATGAATCATTATTCAAAAATGCTGCACAAGATGTTATAATATTTAGGTTTCAAAAAGGGGAAAGCAAGAAACCAACTGATGTAAATGGTGTAAGTAAAACATTGAGGTTTCATAATGGAAATGTTTATTTTATCGACAATGATGATATTGAATATATCGAGCTATCTGATATATTCGAGGTTAAAGTTGGAATGGTTTCCGGTGCTGATAAGATTTTTAAAAATAATGAATTAGGCAATATATCAATAATGTCCGCCAATGGAAGCAATGCTTATATTTTACATAATGCACTTCCAGATGATGAAAATGTTTGTAAATTTTTAAATTTTCATAAACAAGATTTAATATCTCGCAAAATAAGACGATTTGATGAAAGTAATTGGTATCAGTGGGGATGTCTTAGAAATGTCAAATTTATGGAGAGTAATAAAAACACAGAATGTATTTATTGTGCTACTTTAACAAGGAAGAAACCTGTATTTAAAAAAGGAAGTGTCACATATTTTGATGGAAGTTTACTGTGTTTGTTCCCAAAATGCAAAATGGATCTGAATAAACTAATAGATTACATGAATTCTGATAAATTTCTAAACAACTTCTTTTTTGCAGGAAGATACAAGTTGGGGCAGAAATCCTTATCTGATTGTCACTTACCCAAGATTATTTGTAGCGATTAGAAACCCTTGAATGTCATTGAAATATGATCTTAATGATGTTGCAAGACATGTAAGTATCTTTTTCTTGGCACTTGAAATATCAATATCGTTTAGTTTAGCCATATCCATTTTTTCTTTCTTCCAATTTATTTGAAGTTTGTTTGTTGGGTTTGACACCAAATTTTGAATATCTAAAAGACTTTTAATGAAGACCGTCCCATCCTTCTTATCTACGTACAAGTAAAAGTACTCACTCTCAATATCACGTTCATTTTTCATATTTTCGTCTATCAATGATATCATTTTCGTAAAGTTCATGGAATCAATAATTTTTTCAGGTGCAAGGTCTGTTAGGGAAAATACAAGTGCCTTTTTATTGAAAGCATTATCGGTCGTACCTGTCGAACATTTTATGTTGATATAATATTTTGTATTGCCGGTTTGATATATAAAGTCACACCAAGATCTTGGTGGTGGAACTATTATACTGGAACCATATTTTTCAACAAGCAATTTGATTATTGTGTTCTCATCTTCAACACTATTTATTCGTCCATCAGTGTTGGATTTTGAAAATGATATTGTTTCAGATTGTAATTGGTGCAAAAACATTACAAGTTCTATCAATTCTTGCGGATATCTAGATGCCGCAACTTCAAGATAATTCTCCATTATAAGTAAATCTCTTAATATTCTTCATTTTTCCAATTATTGTTTTCAATTTTTTAAAAAGCAGTATTTTATTTAAATTATTGAGCTGGATATCTTGATTCCACAATAAGGTTCTGGTTTTTTCTTGAAATCAACTTTTTTGTAAACACCCATTCCAACAGCCTCCGTTATAATTAGTTTGAAAATTTCCCAGAATTTTGGTGTATGTCCAACCTCTGCACATGCGAAATGCCCAAGTTCGTGTAAAATTACATACATGAGCACATTTTTATCCACAAAAGTGTGATCAGTCTGTCGTAAGCAAACAACGAGTTGGCTCTTGTTTACGGAATAACTTGTGTAAGAACTCTCGGGACTTCCCTCGCTTACCGAATTTGGATCAAAATTTTTATATAAACGCTCAAAATCTGGATTATTTGGATATTTTGCTCTCAAGTGTCTTATAACTTTTAATAAATCTTTATTTATAAGAGCAAGATAATCGGCAGCCTCTTGTTTATCAGGTAATGCAAGAACAAGATATGAGCGTGAATCAACTTTTGATTTTACATATTCAACTTCTGCATTTACATAATTATTAATATACATTACCAGTATTACTACTATAATAAAAACAATAAACAACTCCACAAAGGACATCTTTACAATTACATTAGTAAAAAATTTGAAATCCAATGGATATAAAAGTTTAACTATCCTAAATATTTACTGGCTCATATTAAAATGACTGAAAGTCATGTTTTCCAAATTGTAAATTGGTATACAACGGATATTGAAGTTGAAGATAGTGACGACGATGTGGAAGATGAAGAAGAGGGTATGCAGAATCAGCCAAGAGAGAAATATGTCATGAAACTTTTCGGAGTTGATGAGCAAGGTTCTTCAATTAGTGCAACGGTGACAGATTTCACACCTCACTTTTATGTCAAAATTCATAAACAGTGGAGTAACTTTGATATCCAAAAACTTATCACAGCTCTCCGCATGAAAATGGGGCGTTCTGGAAATGGAAAACTTGAAATCAAATGTATGAAGAAAAAGGATTTTTGGGGATTTTCAAATAACTCAAATTTCTGTTTTCTCCGTTTATGTTTTGACACTCACAAGGCAATGAAAATAGCGGCAAGAGTAATATCCAATGGTAATTTCGTTGTCAATGGAATTAATCAACGAAAATTCCAACCATATGAGAGCAATATTGACCCTTTTCTCCGATTTGCACATATTCAAAATATTCAACCTGCTGGATGGGTTGAAATTCCAAAAAATAAATGCACACCAAATGACATCCTCCCAAGTAAATGTGCAACTGACGTGCGCGTAAATTGGAAATTCGTACATCATATTGAAAAAGAGGCCATTGCCCCTCTCCTTGTAGCTTCTTTTGATTTGGAATGCATGAGCAGTGATGGAGATTTCCCAGTGCCTATTAAAAATTATCAAAAAATTGCAACAGATTTGTATAATATATACCACTCTATGAGAGGAAAACAGGCAGATGAGTATGACATTAAAAGAGCCCTTTCAGGATATATGATGGAACAATTTGATAAAAAGCTCGTGTTGCCAAAGTATGAAGATGAGGTGAAAAGCCTGCGAAATAAGCTTGACCGTTATTTAGATCATATTGTGACGATTACAAGAGGTGATAAAGGAACTATGGAGCGTTCATTCAAGGATGTGTTCCAATCAAATTTCAACAAGGTTTCAGAAGCACCTGAACATTGTTTGGCATTTTTCAATAGAATCAAGGCGGGAGATATTACAACGACTGCTTTGAGAAAATCTGTGAGCACTTGGATGGAGAAATGTTTTGAAAGCAATGAAAGAATTCTGGAGAAACAATGTGATCCCGAAGAATCCATTGAAATTTTGATTAAAATTCTATTTTGTGACAAGGATGGAATAATTACAACATTGACACGGTTCTTGAATGAAGTGATGCCAGGACTTAAAGGTGATGAAATTATTCAAATTGGGACAACATTTCACCGTTATGGAGAACAAGAGTGTCATAGAAAAGTAATATTCTCATTGGGCACGTGTGACCATATTGATGGTATAGAAGTTCAAGAATTCGACAATGAGGAAGATATGATTGTTGCTTGGACTGAACTCATCAATGACAGTGACCCAGATATTATCACGGGATACAACATATTTGGTTTTGATTTCAATTATATTTATCACAGGGCTGTAGAACTGGGATGTGACAGGGAGTTTTGTAGAATTGGAAGGATTATTGGGCAGGTGTCAAAATACAAGGAATCAAAATTGTCATCATCTGCCCTTGGTGATAATTTGATGAAATTTGTGGACATTGAGGGAAGGACTTTGATAGATTTGATGAAGGTTGTTCAACGTGATCACAAATTGGATTCATACAAACTTGACAACGTCGCCAACCACTTTATGAAAATGAATAAAAATGATGTCACTCCACAAGATATCTTCAGACTTTTCAAGGGAAGCTCTGCTGACCGCGCTATTGTTGCAGATTACTGCGTACAAGATTGTGCTCTTTGTAACAAGCTCATGATGAAACTGGAAATTGTGGCAAATAATGTAGGTATGGCAAATGTGTGTTCTGTTCCTCTGAGTTGGATTTTTATGAGGGGACAAGGTGTCAAAATCTTTTCGTTGGTAGCCAAGGAATGCAAGAACCAAGGATTCCTGATTCCTGTGGTAGCAAAGCCAGCCAAAAAGAAATTGGAAGAAGTGACAGAGGATGAACTTGAAAAGGACGAGGGTGGGTATGAAGGAGCAATTGTTTTGGAACCCAAGACGGGAATTTACATTGATACACCCATCTCTATTTTTGATTATGCCTCCCTATATCCATCTTCAATGATTTCTGAAAATATTTCACATGATAGTATTGTATTGGATGAGAAATATGACAATTTGCCAGGAGTAAAATACTTGGATGTCACATATGACCTTTACGAAAAGGTGGGGGATGAGAAGAATAAAATTGGAGAGCAGGTTTGCAGGTATGTTCAACCAGAAAATGGAGAAAAGGGTGTAATTCCAAATATCCTTATGCACTTGTTGAAGCAAAGGAAATTGACAAGAAAGAAAATAGGTCTGCAAAAAGTTGTGATGAAAGATGGGGTTGAATATACAGGATTTTATCAAAAGGGTAATGGGGTTGTATTTGGATTAAGTGGAGAAAAACATGAATTTTCAGAGGATGATGTAGAAAATGTTTCAGATGTCTATAATAATTTCCAAAAGGCTGTTCTTGATGGTTTGCAACTTGCATATAAAGTGACAGCAAATTCTTTGTATGGTCAAGTGGGCGCAAGTACTTCACCATTGTATCTCAAATATTTGGCTGCATCTACAACAGCAACTGGCAGAAAAATGATTATGCTTGCCAAGGACTTTATGGAACAAGAATACAAGGCTGATATAGTGTACGGGGATAGTGTTGTGGGATATACACCAACAGTTTTAAGGGTGAATGGAGATATTATACTAGAGCAGTTCGACAATATTGCCTCAAGGTTTGGGAATGATCATTGGGTCAAGTGTGTTGAAGATGGAAGGCAAGACAAGTACAGTTGCGAGCTTAACGGAGTGGAAACATGGAGTGAAGAAGGATGGACTAAGGTTCATCGCATCATCAAACATAAGTTGGCTCCACACAAGAAAATTATCAGGGTTCTTACACATTCAGGAGTTGTAGATGTGACAGATGACCATTCCCTCCTTCTCCAAGACAAGAGTGAGATTACACCAAATAAATTAAAAGTAGGTGATAAGCTTCTTCATCACAACTTTCCTGTGGTAAATGACCTTGGAAATATTTCAGATTATCCTACTCCTGATGAAGCCCGCATCATGGGTGTATTTATGGGTGACGGAAGTTGTGGTGTGTATGAGTGTCCATCAGGGAACAAATCATCTTGGGCAATTAATAATTCTTCCCTTACAGTTCTTGATTATTACAAGACATTGTGTGAGAAAGTTTACCCACAATACATATGGAAAATAAATGATACACTTAAAAGTTCAGGTGTATATAAACTAACAATGTGTGCAAGAAAATATGGGGATTGTAAGAAGATGATAACAAGATATAGAGGGTTGTTGTACAATAACAAATGCAAGGTTGTGCCATCAGTTATTTTAAATGCACCATATGAAGTAAGGAGGGCGTTTTTGGATGGGTTTTATGATGCAGATGGTGATAAGGACAACATCATGTACATGAGGCTTGATCAAAAAAGCCAAATTAGTTCATTGTCACTGACAATGCTTTCTTCATCCTTGGGATTTTCAGTATCCTTCAATACAAGAATGGATAAGCCTCAAATTTACAGAATGACTCTTTCAAATGAGGGTCAACGGAAACATCCATGTGCTATAAAGAAACTTTACGAAATTCCATATGAGGGTGATGTGTATGACTTTACCACTGACAACCATCATTTCCAAGCAGGAACAGGAACGATTATATGTCACAATACGGATTCTCTCTTCCTTACTTTCCCCAATGAACTCAGTGGTCTTTTTGGAAAAGAAGCAATCCAAAAAACATTGGATATTTCTCTTGAAGCTTCTGACAAAATCAAGCCACTTCTCAAAAAGCCACACGATCTCGAATTCGAAAAGATCTTCTTTCCTATGATTCTCTTCAGTAAGAAAAGGTATTGTGCCAACAAGTATGAACATGATGTCAATAAATTCAAGCAAATTTCCATGGGAATTGTTCTCAAACGCAGAGATAATGCCAACATTGTCAAAAAGATTTATGGTGGAATCATTGATATTATTCTGAACAAACATGACATCAAGGAGTCTATAAGGTTCTTGAGCAAGAGTTTGCAAGATCTCATTGCTGGTGAATACCCACTCGAGGACTTTATCATTACAAAAACTCTCAAGGGGCATTACAAAGATCCCAGCAAGATTGCTCATAAAGTTTTGGCAGAGAGAATCAAAGAGCGGTCTCCTGGAAATGCTCCTCAAGCAAATGACCGAATTCCATTTGCTTATATTGATGTCAAAGATCAAAAGGTGTTACAAGGTGAAAGGATAGAACATCCAGATTATATAAAGGAAAAGAATTTGAAATTGGACTATGCATTTTACATTACAAACCAACTGCAGAACCCAGTATTGCAATTATATGCATTGATTCTCGAACAATTGGATGGATATAGGAAACCTGCCGATCATTGGACGGAAATGAAGACTAAATTGGAAAAAGAGGGAAAGAGCCAAAAATTTGTGAGAGAAAAAATTGCTGATTTGCGAGAAGAAGAAGCCCGTAAATTATTGCTTGAGGAAACCCTTGTTAAAATAAAATTGGGAAGAACAGGACAGAAACAAATTACAGATTTTTTCAAACTTCATTAACAATTAGACTCCAAAGTCTTTCACGTTCTATGTCAATCATTTTTCTAATCTGGTACGATGGAAGATCACGATTCATCATGTCTTCAACAATAATGGTGAGATTCAGCATATCTCTGATCATTATTAATTTTCCATCATTTTGTATAATTGCTTCGCCACCATACATTGGTAAAGCATTTTTTTCTATAATTTCAGTTTTCACATCTTCCACATTTTTGTAGAGTTTTGGATAAATTTCATTGTAGATGTTTAGAAACTCTTGTACAATTTGGAATATATCGTCATCAACATTTCCGGAAATGTATTCAGACATTGATTTTCATTACAAGTTTGAATAAGTCTTAAATTCTATATAATAGGTAATAACGTTTGATTGGTATGGGTCGTAAAAAAAAGATAGATGCGCAAAGTGAAGAAATAAGTGCCGAAGAACTCATCCAACTAACAGTAATAGACAAGTTTATAAAAGAAAACACAGGGTGGGAATTACAAGATCGCGAGTATGATGTAGTTCCGATGATGAAAGGTCTTGGGAAAGGAGACCTTGTATTCTTTAATAAGCAACTAGAAAGTTTCCATGTCATAGAGTGTAAAAATCATAGCACGAAAGAGACATTGGAGCAAGCAGAATATTATGCTTCTTGGGTAAAAATAAAATATCCTTCAAAACGTGTTACATATCAGTGTGTTGTTGTTTCGGAATGGTCAATAATATATGATATGGATCTAAACAAGTCGGTTGTCAATACACTGACAAAAATTCATACATTGAAAGGTTTAACAAAAAATGAGTTGGCAACTGTGGCACAAATATATTCTAGTTTATATCTCCACAGGAATGTGTTTTCTATTTTATGATTCAATCAATATGTACTATGTTGAAATTCGTTTTTAGATTTTTTTGTTCAATAATCCAAAACCCTAAACGCACAACAATAAATGTAATTACACCTACAATTACTCCACCAATAGTTGCAAATATCAGCAAACACGCACCTCCAACTAAAACTTTATCAGTAAATGGATAGTAAGGAAGCAACATTCCCAATCCCAACACAATGAGCGGAGAGAATGTAATAATGGAGACAATGGCAGCGAGCATGATGGATACGTACAACTTTGTTTGTGATGTATACATTATATAGAGTACGAGTGTAATCACTTGAGGGTCTCATATTTTTTAAGTGATGAATATAGCATCTCTTTGGTGAATCCGTTTTCTTTGACATGGACACTTTTGATTCCAATAGAATTTCCAGAACATACATTTACCCATTGATCATCAAAAAATAAAGAACGTGAAGGCAAGGTTTGTGCTACATTCAAAAGTTTTTGCAACAAAGTTTTTTTATTATCAGAATCGAGTGAAAATTGAACTTTAAAGTTTTTTTGAAATTCTTCAATAACTACAAAATCAAAATACTCGTGAATTTGAAACTTTTTCAAATAATAGTATGCATTTTTATTGTAAGAAGCAAGTGCAATTCTGTAACCAATAGTTTTTAGTGATGCTAGAGTTTCTTGCACATCAGGAAATAATTCACCTCCATTTTTCCAACATACGAGGGTATCATCTAAATCGAAAATAATCATGTCAATATTTTGTGACTTACTTGACATGCACCTTATTTTACAAGGATAAATTTCATATAAAAAACATAAGGGTAATAAAATACATATGTCTTCTAATGTAACGTTTGCTGGAAAAGGTATAAATGGGCTGGCGAATGTATCAAACAGCTGCTACATTAACACATGTATCCAATGTCTAGGACATTGTACAAGTTTCTTAGATTTCATTCTACATGGGAATTATACGGGTAAACGTGGCGATCTGATATTTGAATTGAAAGATGTGTTTAACGAACTTTGGATAAATGACAATGGTATTATTCCAAATAGATTTTTAAAATATGTCAAAGAGAATATCAATGAAATTAACATTTTAGAACAAAATGATATACAAGAGTTCTTTACTCTGTTGATTGATAAAATTAATCGTTCCATATCAAAATGTATTGATATTGAAAAAACGATGGAGAGCACAACATATTCTGATACATTGTATGATAAAATAAGGAAAAAGGTGGATAAAGGTTGGTTGCAAAGTGTCGGAAAGGAATATTCACCGATAGTTGATTTTTTCTATGGACAAAGTGTAGTTCAAATAGTTTGTGGACATTGCCAGAAAATTCATCATACATATGAACCATTTTCACTATTATTGCTCCCAATTCAAGAAGGAATGTGTCAACTGGAAGATTGTATTAATCATTATATGAAAGAAGAGTATCTTAACGATCATGGGAATGACGAATGTCCTAAATGGAAATGTGATAATTGTCACAATTCTGTCAAGAGTGTAAAGACTACAAAATTCTGGCGTTTGCCTAAAGTATTGACCATATGTCTTAAACGATTCACATATGATTTAAGGAAAAATAATACGTTTGTCTCCATACCGGAAGTTCTTGATATTTCACCGCATATGCTGAGTAATACAAACTCACGCTATGAACTCAAGTCAAAAGCTTGTCATATTGGATCATTTTCCATGGGACACTATTTTGCCTTGTGCAAGAATCCAAATGGAGAATGGTATAAAATAGATGATACTAATATAGCAAAGTGTGATGATTATTTACAAACCCCTCATTCTTATATGGCATTCTATACTCTTGTTGAATGAATTGTACTCTACAAGGATTGTCTTTTATATTTCAAAAAAGTTTTTAGGAAGCCATGATCCATCCCTAACAGAACCACCTGTCATTCCATTATCAAGATAGTATCCTTCACCTTTGGGACCATTTTTAAATGTATATCCAGGTTTTGCCCCTTGGAATATTGCTGGGATGAACGTTTCTTTGGTGACAGGTCCATAACTGATATAATACCCTTGACCTTTAGGGCCATTTGTATAATTGTAGCCAGATTTAGGACCAACAAATGATTGTGAAGGAATGAATTCAGGTTTAGAACCGACAGAAGTATTTAGATAATAGCCTTGTCCTTTGGGACCACTAGTATATGAGTAACCCTCCTTAGCTCCTTCAAATGAAGCTGCTGAAATAAACTCCAGCTTATTTGATGGGCCATATTCAGGTACACGATTAACTCTTGCATTCAAATAATAACCTTGCCCTTTAGGGCCACTAGTAAATGAATAACCTGGCTTTGCTCCTTGGAACGTTCCCGCCGAAATAAATTCGGGAATATTAGCAACTGTTGGAACTAGTTTTCCATCCTTATCAACAGGATTGTTAGTTTTGTATGTATCAACACCTTTGATAACCTCCTGGGCAAATTCAGTTTCTCTTTCCATTAAATATTTTAGAATTTCTGCAAGACTGTCATTCTTCATTTTTTCCCCTAATTGTTTTTGTGTAGTAATGCTTTCCATTACGTTTTTGGTGAGCTCAGTGATGGACTTTGTGAAATCTTCGGTGTTAATATCAGTAAGTTTCTTTGTTTCATCCCCCAATTGCTGTTGAAAGGTTTTGACAACATTGTGAATTAAAACTAAATGATATTTCTCACGGGCCGCATAGAATGTAGAGGTCTCATCAATAAATTTCTTCATGATATTGTGAACATGCTTTGTAAAAAGTATAAGGAAAATATTCATTTGGACATATTTGTATTCAAAATATTTATATTTGCCCCGTATTGTTTTTATACTATTTGTCACATCATTCATACTTTGTGCCACAACAGGATCATTTTGAATGAATGGATTTTGCAAATAGTCTTTCATTTTGACATCCAAGTCCTTATCAACAAACTTTTGAATATAGGAGGCAACTGCTGCATCAGTTTCTAATTGTTTCTTTTTATCACTTTCAGTCAATGAACTATCAATTGTATCAAGGAGTGTTCTATGAACATCACCTACCTTTGATAAAACACTTTCTGGAATTTTATCTTTGAATTCTTCCATACTCTTGATTTTATCCACGATACCTTGTGTATCATTTTTACTAAATTGGGTCAAGATGTCATTAAGACCTGTTATATTTTCTATCAATGCTTTGTCAATGAATACTTTTTTATTTTCTATCTCCTTTACTACATCGCCATCAGTTGTCTCTGGTTTTGATGTGGAAACACCCATCGTAATTTATAATACTATTACATATTTTTTTGATACATATTTTTTCAAAACTATTTAAAGTATTACCACTTTTGTAACTTATCTATGTATCATCCAAGAATGTATGGATCGAAATTCCAAAGTTATGATTTGAAATTAGACTATAAAGATGTATTGATAGTTCCAAGGAAGAGCAACATTTATTCCAGAAATCTTGTTAATTTGGAAAGAAAACTCACTTTTCCAACACAGACCAAATGGCAAGGAATACCAATCATATCCTCCAATATGGATACAGTGACAGGTATTGAATCATTTGATGTTCTTCGACAAAATAAATACATTAGCTGCTTTCCAAAGCACTTGAATCAGGAGTGGTTGCACAACCCACCAATCGAGTCATTACGCTTTACTGATAATTATATATTGAGTTGTGGTGTTAATGAAGATGATTATGTTACTTTAATGTGTCTGATAGATAAACTTGCTACTCAAGATATCAAAGTCAAATTTATTTGCTTGGATATAGCTAATGGATACCTTACCAAACTTGTAGATGTTGTTAAAGAGTTTCGACAAAAGTATACAGATATGATTATTGTTGCGGGAAATGTTGTTACTCCCGAAGCAACTCAAGATTTGATTCAAGCAGGGGCAAATATTGTGAAATGTGGAATAGGCTGTTTTACAAAAGATACAAAAGTATTAACTTCGTGTGGGGAGTACAAATACATCAATACATTGGAAGAAGGAGAAAGTATCATTTCCGGAAATGGAAAGCCAACAATTGTTAAAAGAGTAATTTACAAAGGAAAGAAAAAGGTTATCAGACTTGTTTCAAATATATGGAATGGATTTACTAGGATGACCAATGACCATAAATTTCTAGTAACACATCTAGACAATACTGATATTCAATGGGCTGAAATTGCTTCAACTCAACCATCTGTGACCAAATTACTGACACCAAGAAAAATTCAATGGGATCTGCCAATACAATATACTATTAATAATTCTATGCCTAGTAGATATCAATTAGGATTTCTCATTGGTACAGTATTACAATTTGGTGAATTTCATGATGGCAAAATACAAATATTTGACACCCCACTTGCCCATCAAAATATCGTCAAACTCGCAAAAATTTTGAAACTTTTAAAAGTCAAATTTGTAAAAAATCAATTTGCGGCTGTGACATCTTTAGATATAATTGACAACTCTTTGTGCCTTTTCTTGTATACGTGTATGATTACAAACATGAATTCTAAATTCTTGGCAACAAACAAAAGTTTCATCAATGGCTTGTATGACAGTATCAAAAATATCCAATCCCTTAATTGTAAAACATTGGACATATTCAATTGGTGTTCCCTAAATTTACACAAGGCTGTTACTCAAGATGTGCTACATACAAAAAATAGTTTCACTCATGTTGACATCATGAACATTAAAAATCTTGCAGAAACAGAAGATGTCTGGGATATTGAAGTGGAATGTCCGTCACATAGCTTTATCGCAAATAATTGCATTGTTCATAATTCGGGGTCAGTTTGTGAAACTCGCATTAAGACTG
>Ga0214207_1000401_pt1 | contig 13110 bp, 8 predicted proteins | sample TroBogEpilimnion_6_FD_153045 | JGI IMG/M metagenome (GOLD analysis project Ga0214207, IMG submission 153045) | Freshwater microbial communities from Trout Bog Lake, WI - 13JUL2009 epilimnion | ecosystem: Environmental > Aquatic > Freshwater > Lake > Epilimnion/Euphotic zone | place: Trout Bog... | reverse complement strand
GAACTTTCGGGAACTCTTAAACGAAGCTGGTTCACTTGTACAATAGAGCAGTCGACGAGATACTTTAATGTAACAGGCTAACACTCATAAGAAACTTGTTGATCTGTATTTCCTGAACCCTTTGACATTTTAAAGTTTATCTGAGCAACAAACAGGTGTACATGTTTGAGACTCATCTTTTGTTGTTCACTAAGGATAAATGGAGAAATCGATAAGAAGAAATCAATGTTTAACTCACAGAAATTCTAAAAATTAAATAAGTTACCAATATAGATGGAAAGGATTTATATTTATTGAGTTGTTTTACTAGAAGTAACTTTTTACAAAAGATGATCTCACATTCTTTGTCAACAACTTCTTGAACACATTTAGTTACTTTCTTGACGATTACTTCGACATATTCTTAAAAGTAAAGCTGGACTGCCGTATATGTGGCGTCGAGATACTTTTTAGTAACAAGCTTGACTTCTTGGGAACTTTCGGGAACCCTTTAAATTAAGCTGGTCCACTATACATAGAGTAGTCATCGAGATACTTTTAAGTAACAAGCTTGACTTTAAGGAATTTGTCATAAAAAGTTTTCATGAAGGAAAATAACAAAAAATGAGTTCGAGATAATTGAAAAAGAAAGAAATCTATCTAATAAAAAGGAAATCTCTAGCAAAACTTACAAGTAAAATACTATAAAAATTCTTCAGAAATACTCAGACATTCTATAACGCATTTAGAAATTCAGAAACAAACTGAAAAAGACATATTGCATTATCGAAAAGAAGAGTACAGTATGAAAAACTTTTATAAAAAATGCTTGTGACAAAAATTAGGACTATCAGACTAGACTAAGAAAGGAAAAATTACGAATATGTAGGAAAAACCCAAAACCTTATAAAGAAATCAAAAACACTAGAAAGTAATGTTTAGGCGTAGTTTTATTCGGTCTGTCAGTAGATTTATTGAATCCGTCTAACATTAGAATAAGGAAGGGATGGAATTCTCCTCAATGTATTTGCGCTCGAACTTCCATGGGAAGAATATGGCCAGGCAATGCCATACCCCCAGGGTTGGTTGAGATGATCGAATCTTGAGTTTCTGCAGGCTTAGGAGTCAAGGGCCTCAGGGTGCTTGTCTCCAGGCTCAGAAGTTCCATCCTTTGAGTAGTGATAAGTAGCTCCAGCTTCTCGAACAGAGGTTCCTCTGAAAAAGGAACATTCACTCTGTTGCACAAGTTATTGTAGGCAGATAGTAAGATCTCGACCATGATCCTTTTCTGAACCAGAAACGGTGGGTCCAGATCCATAGCATTAACTCTTTCCAGTCTTCTACTGTCCAAAGAGCTAGCAGTTAGGTCTCTAAGATTAAGAGGATTTCGAGGAGGATGTCCATTTGGATAGCCACATTCACATGTGACATACTCTTCTTCTTCTTCTTCTTTCTCTCCTCCTAGACAAGAAGTTAGGGTGATTCTTCGTTCTTTGCTGAGATCGTCTCCCATGATGAATGTATCTGGTAGAATCTCAAATAAGAAATGAATAGGTTAAGGTAGAATTGACCCTTTATAAATGGTCAAAAATCCGTCACCTGTCCCCACCCATAGATTAGAAAAAGTAGAAAATAAAAATGCTAAGAGAAAAATGAGACAAAAATGTAACGCCAAGGGAAACGAAATTTTACAGAAAGAAAACAAACACTTGGAAAAGACATAAAGAATTCGTTTTAATCAACAAGAAAAGCTTTACATTTTATAACTAGAATACTAGAGGAAAAATACGTAAAAAAGTAATGACGCTTTTGTTGAAGAAATCGCTTTCTTGTCTTATCTGAGAAACATCTTAAGACGAAAAAAGTAAAAGATGTGACTAAGCTATGAAGATAATTCATACTTACGAATAACTCTTACATATTTTATCTTAAAATGTAAAACATGCGCAAAAACGGTAAAGTATGGTAGACATCTCTTTCTTCCACAATTTCTCCTTTCTCTCTCTCTCTTCCTTTTTCTCTCTCTCTCTTACCACAAAAAGATTGGCCAGGTAAGAAATTGTCAAACAAAAACGAAAACGGAAAAAGGAAAAACAAAAAGGAAAATTGGCTATAAAAACAAATGGTTAAGGACTCGAATAACCATTCTGGAATCAAAACAAGAAGACACCGCAACACCACCAAAAAAGAAGAAGATGTCCAACTTCAACAACATTTGGGAAGAAATCCGCAAACCATCAGAAGAGCCGGACAGATTGATCTTGGTGAGAGACTTACAGTCTCACATCAAGCAGGTTGTTGGTGATACACCTGAAGCTCGGTCTACCCTTACTTCAAGCATAGGTTACACCTTTGGACCTATGGTTAAGTTGGGTATCCAGTCAGGCGTGGAACTACAATCTGAAAAAAGATGTCCATATCGTCAAATTCATCACTCCTTCAACAAAATCCTCCAAGAAGAAGAAAAGAAGAAGACGACAACTTTAACTCTTCAGATTCAACTAGGAAAATTCATCGCCACCTTCGAAAATCTACAACTTCCTGCAGTGAAAGAGGCCCTGAACAATAGACCAAAATGCCCTTTCACCTTCATGCATCAAAGTTTCCATTACTTTCTTGCAATGCACATCTACACCTTCCAAAAAGATGTGCTACTGGAAGCCTACTTCCGAGAAGAAGACGAAAATGGAAAATTCATCAACCTCAAGAAGATCTTCTCCTTCAGGCATAAGAGATTCTTCCGAGAACTGGGAAGAGACTATTTCAAAGTAGTTCAGTTTAAAGAAGGATCTCCACTGAGACGCTATCTAGCACTCAGATTGCCGCAATGTTTCAGAGAGGACACCTCTGAAACCACCTGCTTTCAACTCATCCAAGCCATCTACGCGATCATCGATAACGGTCATTTTTATGACCCCCAGAATCCAAGGCTTATTATTTGCAATGATAAGCTGGAAGAAGCTCTGGGTACCTCCGTCCTCGACATCACCGATTTGATGACCTACATCACCAAACAGCTGAACTCTGCAAATCTGAATTGTCACCAAGGACCATCACCTTGTGCTGAGAAACAGTTTTGCCAATGCAAATATTTCATGCCAAACGGAACATTTGCAATCAGCGACTACTACAACAACTCGGTAGTCAACACCATCTCATCTCTCCAACCTGCAGTGAATGCTATGCAAGCCAGCTTCACCATCTCCTCTTTACCTTGGAATCATTACACCGCCCTGATGAACCAAGCCAAAAGAGCTGAAGCACTCAAGAACCCCAGCTTCGATGAAAACAGCATGTACAGGGTTTCCACCTTCATGCTCGGAATCATCAGATCAATACCCGGATTGAGCGAAGAAGATGCACAAAGGAACACTTTCCGCTTCAGAAGACTCTACTTTCTGGTCCTCGCATTTCTGGACTTGAACAAAGACATTCTTGTGGACCGCCGAGCACCCGAAATCTACAGACTCTTCAAAATCCCCGCATTGAAACAAGCCTTAGGAGGCATGGCACTCATGAAGACACACCAATTGGAACCACTCCTCAAGTTCTTGGTGCAACCTGTAGAAACAGAAAGAAGGGACACACCGCTTGTGCCTTTCTTTCTCCCATCATCCTACTTTCTACATCCTGTATCATTCACCCCACCATCTGCAAGAAGAACTGAAGACCAATCAACACCTCTGGCAGTACAGTTACCACTAACACCGAACACCGACAACATCAGCCCCTATACTTCACCTGGAATTTCTCCACCTCCATCAGACGAAGAAGACTCTGGAATAGAAGATTGCCAGGCAGAAGCAGTGGCCTACGACCCCGAGACTTTTCAAGGCAGAACTCCAAAAAGAAGAAAACTCCCTGCAGCAAGAAGACTTCGATTTTGAAAACTTTCCTTGAAAAGCCAATCTAGACAAACTGACTTGAAAAACACACTCCATCTCTGTTTCTATCTCTATCAACTGTAAACTTTCTCTCTTTTTGCACTAAATGATCATGATTTGAGTACACTTGAGTTATGAACCCTTATTTTCAAAATAGCTACAACACCTAAAGCAATGGGAAAAGAAGCATGAAAAAGGATGATTAAAATTTGGTATCATGACAATTAACCGAGTGACATTTGAAGTTTGTTTCAGTCCTATCAGACATTGGCGTACACCCCAGGAACCTAGAGATCGAGACATGTAAGTAAGACTGCCTAGCAGTATGTCACTTTTCTCTAGACTAAGACATCTTATGGTCTCTACACCACCTACAGAGACATAGGAAATGTTTGTCCAAGTAAGACTCAACCCTTTTTAGACTTTAGAATAAGGACTGTTTTTGATCTTTTAGAATGTTTAGATAGTCATGAGTCTTTACAGTAGGTATTCTTTCAAAAGATTTTAGGAAAAGCTAGGTATAGACAATCATCACCCCGCAGAAAAACTTATTCCTGAAACTCGTAGGCTTATTCAGATAAAGGAATATAGCAAGGATTCATAGATGAGGCTGGATTGCCGTACAATGTGACGCCGAGATACTTCAAGTAACAGGCCTGATTTTTGAGAACTCTTGGAACTCTTAAATTAAGCTGGTTCACTTGTACAATAGAGCAGTCATCGAGATACTTTAAGTAACAAGCTAAATCATTGAGACCTTGTGAAAATTCCTACAAAGACCAGAAAGGATCAATAGGGAACAGTTTAGAAGTTCAGAAAGTAAGAAAAACTCCTGAAAATCCTCATGTTCTTGATTGGACTCAGTGATGAGAGGGCGTACATGTTTGAGACTCGCCAGTAGTTATTGAGAAAGACCAGGAACATGAAGACCTAAGGTAAAACTGAATAAGTAAAATAAGCTAATCCCTAAAGAAACTTACTGATCTTTGCTGAAAAAGTTGAAGAGATTTCATACAGAATAAGAAGAAGTACCCGGTTGTGAGGATTAATACAAGGCAAGTACTAGAATTAAAAGAAATTAGAGAGATAGGTAGGTTAATCAGACCCTCTTTTGGAACGAGTCCATAATAGGTTTCCTAGAAACGGGACATTCCATAGAAAAGGGAGTCTACAAAGATCAAAAACAAAGTAGGATTTTGCTCGCCTTTTTCATACGCGGATTTCAGGAGAAGAAAAGGTGTCTCTTTCAGAGAAGAACCCAGCATCTTACACAAGAACTGGACGGTATTTTTTGGGAGAACCTTTTTAGATTAGAGGTAGGGGAGGTTATTTCAAGAATAGTTTCTAAGACGTTAGTTATTACTTCTTAAAGACCTCATTAGAGTATGGCCCATAGACACAGACATAGACACCTCTTTAGGGAGTAGTCTTTCCTAAAGAAGTGAGACACTCTTTGTACGGATGGATATCTCTTTTAGAAGTCTTAGGGAAAAATCGGACACGTGAAAGGAAGGCATTCTTCAACATCCTTGCCCCTTATCATGGGAAAAACCATGTTGTGTTCGTGAAAATAGTTCTGGTGTAGCTTCTTCTTTCCAAAGGAAACGATGGAGAGGGGAAGTTAAAACAGATTAGACGCCGAGTGAGCCTAGGGTTCATGCCAGGTTTTGAAATACTGTCTGAAGTTTAGAAATGAGCAATCATGGAAAAACAGAAGATGTTCCCAAGCATGAATTCTTACTCATAAAGCATAAAAATCAGCAAGATTGGACTCATGAGAAACAGGGACCATGGAGGTTCTGAAAAACTGTCTGACGTTTGCAAAAACTGAAGATGTTCCCTCAAAAACATGTGTTTCTACCTCTCTTGAAGAAATTCTTGAAGGTTTTTGAAGGTTCCCTATCCTTCAAGTAGGAAAGAGGATTCATTTTCTCTTTCCTCCCCTAAGTGTTCTTGCCAAAAAAGCGAAGAATTTATGGGAAAGGTTTCACTCTCTCTCCACTCTGAACGTAGTATTTCTGGACTACACCTTTCTTAGACACATTGCGCACCCTGGGAAGGCTAGGCATGAGGGACATATACGTACTGCATTGGGGATCCCTTTCTTTCTTGTCTGTTCCGTCTCTATCACTCTCTTATTTTCATCTTGGGGCATTATTGATATGTTCCTATGCACACTTAGCTTTCATTCTTCTAGACAACATTAAGACACTAAGACACCCATTCCATCTTTTCTGCCTGTCGCTAGGATTTATCACAAAGTAGTCGAGATCCCAGACCTAATCTCTTCTTCACCTCGAAGAAGGGAGACAAAGTTTCTCCTATCTTTAGATTCTCCTAGTAGGTGAACCTTTCGGTAGATTCCAAGCTTCGCTGAGAGAGATATCGATACCATTACTATGAGTTTTTCCATCTACTATAAGATTATCATAGGTAAAGCAAGAAACTATAGATACTTATAGACTCGTAGTTTTAGACTTTTTAAATCCTCTTTTAGACACTAGACACCAAGACAACTAAGACAACTTTTTAGACACAACCTGCAAGAATAGGGAGTAATTCCTAGAAACACGAAGGAAGAAATTCTTTAAGAAAATTAGTAAACACCTGAAAAGACCTTAATGGGGATTTTCTTTTCCTTATCCAAAAGCCCAGGAAAACCAGAGAGAGACTTAGTTAGGAGAAATCCTGTAAAACCAAATACTCAAGGGTTAAAGGGACACTGAAAAGTGGATGAAATTTAATCACTCTGAGTCTAAGTTTTTCCTAACCTTCCTGATCCTAGGGTAAAGAAAAAGATTATCTCCTTCACTGCATTAAAAGGAAATCTTAAACTAAGGAAGATCAGACTTTGTGTTTCAAAGAAGAATCCTGAAGCTCTTGAGGTACTGGGGAGGGTTAAGACGTTAACTTATCCCTGGGGAGGTTGCTAGAAGAAAAACTTTTAGCACTAGGGATTGCTTCAATCCTTAGACCAACTAGGTGGGAGAGACGAAAGTCTTTTTCACTCAGTTTTCCCGTACTTACGGATAGTTCCCTGTAGCTATTCGGGTTAAGACCAAGGACTAGCCTTCTTCTTAACTTTTGGGGGGAGATTCAGAGCTCCTGTGCCCGTAGACAACCCTTCACCTTTTTTATGTTTAGGAGATCAGAGCCCTTAGCATTTCTTAGGTAAGAGGACGAGGAGATTAGTGCTCCTTGGCCTATGCTCATGTATAAGCTCTTGCTTCTATATGTGCATTCTCAGACTGGTATGCTTCATACTTTCTGAGACAGACCTGATCTTTTTCCTTTAAGACCCCAAGATCATATTGGAAAAAGATTCTTCATTCCCGAAATCCGAATCCGCTATTGAAAAAATCAGATATCAGAAATTGTAGATTAAGACCTTAGAGAGTATTAGAATAAGGCTTTACCACAAAGCTGTTTTTCGTGCAATGACAGGCTGAGGCTTGTTATTCCCAAAGACAACCTTTTAATACTCTTCTTCTTTCTTTTCCAGAAAAAGAAAACTTGTAGAATTTTAGCTAAATAAGTTGTTTCTGTTCTCTTTTGCAAAAAGTTTCCTAATCCCCTTTTCCACCCTACTTGCTCTGAGTGATCATGAATAAGACCCAGGATAGGTCCAGCGGACAACCTCGAGAGGAACATACTTCCATGACACCCGGAAACCTCCAAGGAAGTCTACAGGATGCATATCCTAATCACTCGCAAGGAGTGGGTTTAGAGAACAACATCCCATCCCGCAACTCTAAGACCCCGAACGAGACAGAAACTAAGGTTAGACGGCTAGACGCTTCCGCACCTTCCGTAACATCTCAACAAGGACGAGAGCGCCCCGCCAACCTGGAACGCCATCAGAACACCAGATCCCATCACCATCAGGGACATCCTCATCATCACAAAGGAGCAAAAGGCCATCGGGGCAGACCCCATCCATCAAAACTGCGATCTCACCAGATCCCCCCGCAACCTTGTTGTTTCCATTGTGAACAAGACCATCTCATCGTTAACTGCCCAACCTTCAAGAAGAAAAAGGAATTCCAAGACTTTTGGAAATCGCTGCAACAGGACAAAGAAAGGATCGACACCAACAGTCCCATCTTTCTTCTGTACCGCAAACACGGATTCATCACTTCTCTCTTCCTACAACTCACAGGAGAGAATCTTGAAAACGTGATCCAACCCTCTTCGAATGACCCCTACGCCATCACCACCAACCTGAAGGACGAAAACAAAAACATCCTACAACTCGCCGAGAAGAGAATCTTCACCATCAGGCTTGCTAAACAACACCTAAACGCAAGCAAGGAAAGTCTTGATGCTTGGCCTTCCGTGTATTCGGAGAATCAGGACTCAGAATACGCAGAGACCTTCAAAGAAATTCGGACTTTCTGCGACCAGAAGCTAGAAGAAGTGTGCCATGTGGTCTCACTTCTTATTGACTGTGAGGCTGACATTACCAAACTTGGTTTTGTCCCCAAGGATGTCTCAACCAGTCATCTTACTCTTCAATTCCTGAACAACGACCATCTAAAATTCTTCCAAAAAGAGGAACAGAACATCAACAAATATCCTGATGAAACCTACAGCCATCTCGTCAGGAAGCCTCTCATCAAATACTTGGCAGAAGCAGACCACATCGAACAACAAATAGAGGAAGCCTTCCCCATGGGCAAGACTACGAAGAAGGCTCCACCTCTCTGGATCATCACACCAGGACTCCAGAAACTCGCAGAACACCTCAAGGAGAAACAGAAGATTGTCTTTTATCTTCAGAATCTCCGAAACCTGTGTGTTTTTCTTAAAACACGACAGCAGGCAATTCAACCCGACATCTCACTTGTACACAGAATTGCACCCAAAGTACGTTCTGTTGTTCAAAACTTGGAGAACCGCATCAAGGACGGACGCATCGCTAAATCTTTGGAACTGACAGGAGGACCAGGCCCTATGGATGCTTTGATCGCACAATGGACCCTTATCAAAGAATTCGAAAACAACATCACTCAGCTTGTCCTCTACCAGACCCCTGAACAGCCAGCAGAAGGACCTGACGCAGCCAAGAAGACGAAACAACAGGAACAATTCCGGGCATACATCGACTTCCTATATCAGTATAGGACTACCAGCATGGATCTTCTCCAAAGCCTCACCAAAGGAGCAAGATACGCCTTCAGCAAAGGCCAGGTCCAATTCTTTGACCTCTCCCACAAGAATCGACTGGACCGAATAGTGAGCTTCACCGAACAAGAACTACATAAATACGGACATTTCCCGAGTCTGACCCGTAATCCGTCAGATCTCCCCTTCTCCCTGCTCGTCTCTTACTACCTGAAGGAGCAGAGAGCCCTCAACCAACAGAGAAGCCAGCCTACACGAGATTCTACATTTCTTCCAAAACTCTACTTCGAAAAAGCACGTCAACGTACCATGGATGAAACCCTCTTCAAATACGAAACCATCCTCAGAATGCTACAAGACTACGACTTCAACGAAGAGAGCAACCCTGCTCTTTATCAGATCGCAATCAATCAGCAACAGGCTTACAAGGACAAGATTGAACAGGAAGACAAACCCAACAATCTCCCTTCTTTGCTTGAACGACTTGACTTTCGATTTGAAACCCTCAAGAACACCTTCATGAACCGCATTGAACTTCAATACCCGGAAATGGAATTGTATTTATCAGAAGACGACGCACTTCACCCTGGAATGAAGACGGCCGACGACGTCGAGAAAAGAAGACATGATTTAGAACTCAAACTTGTAACTAATGGTCGAAGGTATGGTCCCTTATTTTAAAAACCTTTCCAAGTAAAGTCTGGATAAAGAACATGGAGAAGAATTAAGATTCTTTTTTACGGCCCTCAAAGCCCGTAAAAGTAAAGTAAAAACAACCCTCTTACGGCCCTCAAAGCCCGTAAAAGTAAAGTAAAAACAACCCTCTTACGGCCCTCAAAGCCCGTAAAAAAGGACGCAATTTTAGCACTGAAAATAATTCCTTTAGAATCTTTTACTAGTTCATAAGAAATGAAAGAAAATGGTCCTCTTTTGAGCATACTTCTTATTTACAAAAATCAAGTTTTATGAAATATGAATAAGGCAAAGATGAAGAAATTATTTTTAGAACCTTCCCCAATCCTTATTATCTTTGAGACCCTGAAAGAAAATACGGAATATCCTTTATATGTTCAAAAAAGAACACAAAAATGATCGTAAAAAACTCAGAACACTAGAAAATTCTTTTAAGATTTGTGATGGGAACCGTGTACCCCCACCTATAAACGGTGTGTTGCGGCTAACATGGATCTAAGACAAAAAGGGTCAAACCTTTTTCTTTCTTTAAGGAGGCTGTTTCCTTGCTTTTAACTAAGTGAGTGGTATCCAGCATTTCTTAAGGCTCACTTATCTAAAAAGATGCTTCTTTTAAGGAATGAGAAAGATTGGGATCATAGAAAAGTTCTTAAGAAAAACATAAAAGGAGAATACCTCATTTTTTGATTAAATTCAAGATATAAGGCAATGGTAAGGTATGGAAATCTTTTACTCATCACCAATAGACATAGAATAGGACAACTTGATTACACAAATGAGAATATGTTTTCATTATGACCATTGGACATCAAATTCTTTAGACATGATGTAAGGATAGAAAAGGAAATTTTTGGCTTACCTTCACAAACGTGGAGCAGATTAGGAAAGAAATCTTGAAAAACCTTTTGCTTCTTCTCCATATTTCTTGAAAACAGACATCAGAAGAAAGTGTTTTACAAAAATAATGGACTAATATCTTCAACAAAAAATTCTCTGGAAAGATTCTTAATGCCTTTTTAGGCTATAGAACTCTTATACAAAGAAGTTTTTGCCATTAGAATTGTTCTCTTCCAAACATTGTATTATTTCTTTGGTCAGTCACACTTGTGATTACGCACCGCATTGTAAATGAAAGACAAGTAATACGGAGCCTAAAAAACTCTTTGTTGCTTGGATTTCATCCGTAAATTATCCAGTGCCAGGAATATCCAAATGTTTAAGTATGGAAAATTTTCCCAAAGGGTTTTTACGTACATATGGTGATATTTGTCTATTCCTGACATTCTTCTTTCCTATCACCATTGTATTTTCCTTCATTTCATTCATGATCCACGAGGGGAAAAAGTGTTTAGGCAGGTTATGGCAACATAACTCGTTTTCTCACTCTTTTCCTACCCAAAACTCTTTGTAAAAATGCAAAAGACAAAGGGTTATTTTGACACTTCAACAGAGAAAAATTGCCCAAGAGGTCAACTTTTATCTATTTCCTGTCAAAACTTTTTGAGAGGGGTAGAATAATATGTAAAGCTTTTTTTTAGCGACCTTTTGAGTAATTTGACTCTTTAGAAGATTGTCATTAGAACTAGAGATAGAACTCCCCAATTAAGCTAGGTTAAGTTAGTCAAATAGGTTAAGTTAAGGTTAGATTAGCTAGGAACTCTCTAAATAAGGATAGTATAAGAATTTCTCGTTAAGTTAGTTCAGAAAATGGCCACTAGACGGCGTCTCATCGTCGCCTAACCCATTTCACTCTTTCTGTCATCAATTTTAAGTTAGTTTAGAAAATGGCCACTAGACGGCGTCTCATCGTCGCCTAATCCATTTTACTCTTTTAAGTTAGTTTAGGAAATGGCCACCAGACGGCGTCCCGTCGCTGCAGAAACCATTTCACTTTTTCTGTCATAGATTTTAGTAGCTAAAATGGTCAACAACGTAAAAATGTCAAATGAACCATTTCACCTGTCTCCAATTTGGTCAGGAAAACTTCTCACGAAGTTTTCCTTCCCAGAAAGGAAATAGTTCAGAATTTGGCCACCAGATGACGTTCGAGCGTTACCGATCTTATTTTACCTGTCTATTCTCTGATCAGTCTAGCAAAATGGTCACCAGATGGCGTCCTTACGCCGCCGAAACCATTTTTACCTGTCTATCTTAAAATTAGAGTATATTTTGTCCGTCAATAGTTTAGTTAGCGCAATAGTTTAGGAATTTGACATTTGTCTTACGACAAATGCCAAATTCAGCATTTTCCCGCCCAAAACGGACTAATGATGAAACAAAACGGATGCGTCCCTATAAAAGGATGCCCCACCTTGAATCATCATCAGTCTATTAGTAGACAGACCCCCTATCAGTCTTATTTACTAAGGCAGATAACCCAACAGTCTTATTTTTCAACGCAACTTTACCAACTCACCCTAAACCGGTCAGTTTTACTATTTTTTTTTCCAACACTTTACAAAAACTTTGACTTGTATTTTTTTAGCTAAAAGAAACTTAGTCTTTTTTCGAGATCACTCTCGTCTGGGACTTAGTCTATTTTTGTTAAGAATTTACATTGGCAAAGAGGGAAGCCTTCACCATCCAAGGCTTATTCTATTAACACCTAGTGTTAATAGAATAAAGGGAATTACGATTGTTCGCCAGAGCATTCCCCATTCCTTTCCCTATACTTTTTGCAAAGAGTTACGGAAAACCTTTTGGATCATACTTTTTACTGTAATTTTCCAATAAAAGAGAAACCGTACAAAACTTTGGCTCCATTCTTTTTGTTTATAGTAAGGCACCCTAAGGTAGTCTTTGTCGAATACAGTCCTAAACAAAAACTCACAAAAAGCCTTACATAATCAAAAACTGGTCCTTCGAGCCGTTGTTTTGTCAAAAATATTGGAGTAAGATTTCCTTGAACTTCATTGATTCTAGGGATCTCTCTTATATTTATAAGACTTTACTTAAGAGACGAACTAGACCCAACTCTTAAAAAAGTTGGTCCTCTTTTTCATCTTTTTCTAAAGTTTTACGGTTTCCTCATCGATAGGATAAATTATTCCTAAATCAAATCGATTTTTGGAAAACATTTCTCCTAGCTCTTAAGTTTAACACTTAAAAGAGAGACGGACCGAGGACTAACCCTAAAAAAGTTAGCGACCCTTAGTTCATCTTTATTTTTAGTTGTTTTACTTTAAGAGGGGGATCAGAAAATCACCTTGAGTAAGTGGTTTACTGAGACTTCGAAATAAAAAGCAAATTAGCTTAAGAAAAGAATTGTTCTACAAGTCTTTTCGTCCTTTTACTGGAAAATAACAGTCTCAGTATTTTACCCATTGCGGGTAAGATATCTGTTAGAAAAAGTTATCCCAGCAAGAGGGAGAAGAAAAGAAGGCCTTGGGACTTCACGACTACAGCTACGTGGCCAAAAATTACAGTAGGA
>Ga0214207_1000400_pt1 | contig 13135 bp, 10 predicted proteins | sample TroBogEpilimnion_6_FD_153045 | JGI IMG/M metagenome (GOLD analysis project Ga0214207, IMG submission 153045) | Freshwater microbial communities from Trout Bog Lake, WI - 13JUL2009 epilimnion | ecosystem: Environmental > Aquatic > Freshwater > Lake > Epilimnion/Euphotic zone | place: Trout Bog... | reverse complement strand
CGGCCCTGCATCTGCTGCCGCTCAGGCCAATGCTCCAGTTGACCCCGTAACTGGATTACCAGTAGCTGCTTTGGGTAACGCGACTGTTGCCGCTGACATTAACCAAGGCAAGAGTGTAACCCCAGAACAAATAGCCTCTGCGTGTGCAATGCAGCGCGCTCAGGTAGCTGCTAATTGCAATACCTGTTTTATGAGCAAGATTGTTCCTGCTCTCGCTATGTCAGGGGTAGGAGCGGCATTTGCTCCTGTTATCGGTGGTCTATTGCCCGGCGCTGCTACAGCGACTGCTGCCGCTACCCCCATTAATGTGGCTTTAAGCAACGCGATTACCTCTGGGGTTGTCGGTCAGGCAATGGGCGGCTGCGGACTCAAGTCGGGGTTGATGGCGGGTGTTGGAGCAGGATTAAGCGCCGCCGCGCCTTATGTGAGCGGGATCACCAACACAATATCAGGTGACATCAGCGGTGGACTACAGAACCTTGGTTTAGGTGCTTGCGTATCAAATACGCTAGGAAGCGCCGCGACAGGGGCATTGGGCAAAGCTGCAACCTCGGCAGGATTGGCGGCTTTAACTGGCGGCTGTGTCGCTAAAGCGGCTGAGGCAGGTGCTGTTGCGGGCGGCGTGAGTCCTTTGGTGAACGCAGGAGTCGGGGCGGCTCTTAAAGACCTTTGTCTGACCTGTTGCACCGCCAAGACCTTAGCCAAGATTGGTGCGTCTGGTTTAAGCCAAGGCGCTGCTACATCTTTATTAGGTGGTGGTTTTGGTTCTGGTTTACAGTCTGGGTTAATTACTGGAGCTTTGAGCGCGGTCAAGTGCGCGTTAAAAAAATGTGCATCAAATAATTGTTCAAATTTTGGTGGAAACGATACGACTTATCAACCTCCAAAAAATGCCAGTGGAAATACGGATGACACTCAGGAATTGCTTGACTCTTATGATGATTCACAAAAAAGCTCATCAACTGATGATTCAAACAAAGTTGCAAATACTGAAACTCCAAGCAGCCCTCTCGATAGCGTAAACGCTAACCCAACAAGTAACCAAGACAATACTTATAACGGTGGCAATCCTATGAATGCTTTTGGCATTCAGAACGGGGATTACCAAGATCCGGGAATTCGCTCGCCAAGCGTTTTTGATCCTTTAATTGGAACTGGTGGGACAAATTACAATACAACGACTGACGAAAATAGCGACACTTCTACCGATGCGAAAACTAGTCCTTTAGATACCGTAAACACTGGAAACAATGATAATCAGGACACCTCTACTTCTGATGACGGATTTCAAGAGGTTGTATCTACTGGGCAGAGAATAAATGATCTAAATCTTGATCCAACGACAGGACTTCCTGTTGAAAACCAAACGAGCAATTTAAACGACTCATCCTCAAGTCAAGGAGCATCATCTGGCTCTGCAAATGACGGATTGCAAGAGGTTGTATCTACTGGGCAGAGAATAAATGATTTAAATATTGATCCAGTAACAGGGTTGCCAATCAGTCCTAGTGGTGGTTCAGAAGCTACCCAACCTCAAAATGATTTACAAGAAATCACTACGACTGCATCTAGGATTCCAGACATAAATGTTGATCCAGTTACGATTCCCACAACATCGACCTCTCAGCCTGTCAGTTCGTCACCTTTAAACGACACCGAGATTACGGTAACAGGGTCAAAAACACCTACCGAAACTCCCCCAGAGGATGTGACTCCAGTATTGCCAACTATTGACCCAAAAGACCTTAACTTTCCGAAACCAGACACCGTTACCACAGACACGCCTAAAGTTTCGGTTGGAACAGCTTCGCAGACTGGATCGGGAACAGGAGGTGGGTCTGGAAGCGGCGGTTTAGGCGGCTCGGGAGCGCTCAAGTCCATTGCGCCGTTAGTGGATATTTACGGTCAAACTGGCGATCCTAAGATTCTTGAGGATATTCAACAAATGGTTTCTCAAAACACCTCTAAATCAGATAAGGGCGAATCAAGGGAATTAGAGGATTTGGTAATGGGTAAGAAAAATTACTATGACGAAACAGAGAATTCAGCCAAAGGCGGTTTGGTTGGTTATGCTAGCGGCGGCTCATCTGGTCAATTTGGGAGCTTATTCTCAAGCGTTAATATGTTCTGCTGCACCAGCCCTCAATGGTTACCATCGATGAGAAACAACGTATTAACCTATCAGGGTACTGGCGGCAAAAAACCAAATTTCCTGTTGCCCATGCACCTATGCACTGGCAGCGCCCAAGGTCACGCCAAGGGTGGCGCTTTGCCATCCCATTATCGTGAGGCTGCCCCAGAAGGTCATCACCCCGAATTTATTACAGGACTGACTGGGTTTTACGCCTGTGGCGGGGGAACTGGTCAGTCGGACGACATTCCCGCCATGCTCCACGATGGAGATTATGTGATGGATGCTGAGACCGTTTCCGCTTTAGGAGACGGATCGAGCAAGGCGGGGCGTGAGGTTTTAGAGGGCTTTATGCACAAAGTCCCTCACAAAAAAGTGATCGGGGGCAATCCTGTTCCTGCCAAGATTGCGGACGGAGAATATGTTTTCCCCGCTGCATTTGTAACTGCGCTCGGAAAGGGCGATAATAAAGCAGGGTCTAAGATTTTAGATGGGTTAAGAGAGAAGTTGCGTGCCCATAAGCGTGCAGCACCTATTAACAAGATTCCACCAAAGGCGAAGTCCCCATTGGATTACATCAAAGGGGCGAAGGGATAAACGATGGCTAACTTACTTCAATCATCGCAATGTCAGCAGACAACTGCTCCAAGTTACTATACCAACTATTTACAAAACCTAATCTGTAAGGGTCAGCAAGCCCAAGCTGGCGCGCAGTACGTTGGGGCTACTGGGTTACAGCAACAAGCCTTTGGCAGCGCCGCCCAAAATCAGGGTTTAGCTACCCCCATTTACCAACAAGCCCAAGCCACCTTTGGCTGCGCGGCTAACCAGAATATAGCGGGCGCGGCTCAACCCTATTTGCAAGCGGGAACGCAATTTGGTGGCTACCAAGCCATGCAGCCCTATGCTCAGTCGGCTATGGGTCGATGCGGCACGCAAACCGCTCAACCTTATTATTGCAGAGCATCAACCTTTTGCGCGGTAGGGTCAGCCTCGCCATATTTGGCTCAGGCGGCTCAATCGGGTGGTCTTGGCGCTGCTAACCCTTATATCCAGAACGCCGCGCAGACCAACATACAGGGCGCAGCGCAGCCCTATCTCCAGCAAGCGGTGGCGTGTAGCCCTGCTCAGATGGCTCAACAGTACATGAACCCATACATCCAGACTGCCGCGCAGGGGATGTCGGACATAGCCAACCGTAACATTCAGCAGAATCTAGCCCCTCAAGCGACTGCTGCTGCGGTGGGTTCGGGTCAGTTTGGCTCGCAACGCGGAGCGCAGGTTCTGGGTCAAGTTGAGGCAAACGCTTTGCAGTGCCTAAACCAAAACGTAGCCCAGATGGAGGCTACTGGGTACAACCAAGCGTTGTGCGCTGCAAAATCACGATCGGCGTTGTTGGGTCAGTTGGGTCAAACAGCGGGGTGTTTGGCAAAGTCTCAGGGCGCTTTGGGAATTCAGGCTGGTCAAGTATCTGGCTGCCTTGCCCAACGTCAAGCCTGTTTACAAGGCAAATTGGGAGCTACTGCTGGATGTTTGTCTGCGCGTCAACAACAAAACCTATTTGGCGCTGGATCGAACTTGGGTCAATTGACTCAATGTGCCGCCAAGGTTGCTGCTGGACTAGCGGGAACTGCGGGTCAGGTTCAAAACCAATACAGTTCAAACCTACTCAATGCTGGCAATATTGCTGCGTGTTCGGCTGCTCGACAAGCTGCGGCTCGAACTCAGGCAGCTCAAGGGCTGTCTGGATTGGGAAGCAACGTTGCATCAACCAACATCGCTTGCATTAATATGCTTGCCAACCTCGGTGAGCAATGCCGTACCTTGCTGCAAAACCAACAGTTATTCCCACTACAAACTCTGGGCGATATGTCGAGCATTCTTTCGGGCGCTCAAATCCCGATGGGAACGACTCAGACAATGAATATGTCTCCATTGTCTGCCATTGGCGGCACTTTGGGTCTTTTGGCGGGCGCTGGTCAAAATTACTGCAACATTGTTAAATCTCTTGGCGGCATAGGTAAATTATTTGGTCTTGGCTGTTCTGGAGTTTGCCCTCGCTGCTATAACGATCAAAGTAAAAATTATGATCCGACCGCAGGTGGAAAAGTTGATCCAAATGATCCCAACTATAACTATGGCGGCGGTTAATTAATTTGAGGTAAATGATATGGCTAATCCTAATGATTCAGTTGTTCCTGCTAGTTCTGCTTTTATACAAAACGCAGGTGGTTTGGCTGGTATAAACCAAGCTGGATTAACCGAAGATAACTTGACCGCATACAAAGCGACAGTTCAAGATGAAATTGACAAAATGCAGCACGCTTACGACCAGCCAAACTGGTTTAAATTTGCAGCAGGTATGCTCAAGCCTCAATTAGGCGGTTTCTTTGCGTCTTTAGGAAGTGGCGCTGAGGCGTTAGGTCAAAACGTTGAACAACAACGCGCCATGCAAGCGCCTATTTCTCAACAGAAAATTGAAATTGCGCGAGCGGATATTTTGCTTGATCAACGTAAAAAACAAAATCAAATTTATCAATATTGGCTGGCAAGTGGAAAGCCAATGGATTCCTCTACTTGGCAAAAAATTGCTCAATATGGCGATAGTCCAGTTAAAGAAGCTGCCTCTACTTATTGGGATCAGGCTCAAAAACAAGTTAACGTTGCCACTTCCGCTGAAAACGCAGCGCAAAAAAGCAATTTACTTGATTCTTCAATGCGAAAATTTGCAGCATTAGCAATTGATCCAAACGCAAACCCAAATGACATTAAAGCCAATAGTGATCAATTGGATAAAACGTTAACTAACATGAAGCCTCCTCAAGTTGACCAAACACTTTGGGACGGAATGACTCGATCTGAAAAAACCCAAGCTGCCTCCGCTTATGCCAAGTCTTTAACTGACGTTGGATTGTCGGATGAAGACAAGTGGAAGAAAGAATCTGAGGATGCAGTAAAGCATTTAAATTTATTGTCAACGATACGAGACCTTGCATTAGGAAAGGGATTAAAAGATATAACAGTAAAAGACGAAAACGGAAATACCGTTGTTAAAAACGGTCAGCAACAAATGGCTGACGTTATGGGAATTTTCTCTGGCAACAATATGTTTGACATTGTTGGCAGAGCATTGGACGAGGGCAGAGGCGGTGAGCTGCTTTCCAAGATTGATGGACTAATTGCTCAAGGAAGACTTACCCCTGAAGCTAGAGATAAGTTTCAAGAATTGGTCAAACAATTGTCTGTTAACCAAGTTCAGCTTTCTCAAGGTATTACGCGACCGACCGATGCTTATCGATCGCTTATTGAGAAATCGTCCCCGACCCTACAAAACAGTCAGGCGGCTATGGTTGGAATTCTTGACCTCATGGCTCACGATGAGAAGCGAGCCGTTGATAACTATCGAGAACTTGGACAAAAAAATACCTCTGTCAGAAATCTTCAAAGAGATGACGACTATTTGGAAAAACAGAAAAAACTCAATAAAGAGCACTCTACGATTGCAATTAGCCAACCAAGCTACGATACGCCCTATTACTACAATCCTGCCGCTCCTTTTATGAATCAGGTTCAACAAGCACCGCAATCAAATGCTTCTGCTGCCGCCCAACCATCGGGTGGTCAAGATCGAACCAGACCTGCGGAAATTTCGACCCCGCAAGGAACAATTAGACGTTCTGCAAACGGAACATGGTCTACGCAACAACCTTAAGGTAGTAAATAAATGGCTAATGATATTTCTTTACCAACTTACTACAATAATCCCGGAGCATTAATTCCAAATCCACAATGGGAAAATGCTCATCATTATTGGGATGGTCAAGTTGGTATTTCCCCAGAAGGGTTGGCTATCTTTGATACTCCCGAATCGGGGCATAAAGCACTTGATTCAGATTTAAAATCTGCAATTAAGGCGGGTCACGATACCATTCGTAAGTTAACAAAGTTTTATGCAGGTACTGATCCCGATGCGACTAATACTGCCCTGCAAAACAAAATGAAATTGATGGTTGCTCGATCTGGTTTACCAGACGAGAACACTCCTATTGATTTAGATAAACATTTATCTGGAATTCATAAAGCAACCGCTGATTTTGAAGTTGGAACTTGGAGTCCAGAAGACATTAAACAAGTTAACTTGCAGGGCGCTCCTCAAGAAAATAATCAAGGAGCTAACGCAAGTTTGCCTCCTGCATCAAATCAAGACCAAGTAAATGCAGATCAAGCAGAGCACCCCGGCAAGACTGTAGATTCAAGCACTACACCTCAAAGCACCCGTAATGCTGAAAAAAATATGATATCGGCTGCTGGAGCTTTGTATGGCGGCGCAACAAGTCTTGGATTTCAAGGTCTTGGTAAAGGCGTAAATTATTATCTAGCAAATAAAGCTGCTCGATCATTATTAGGCACAGACATAAATCCTCAAACTCCCGATAGTTTACAACGATATTTAAATAGTCAATGGCAGTTTCATAAAGAAAAAGGCGATCCTCATACTTTGTATTTAGATGATTTAGAAAAAGCCATTAAAGCAAATCGTGACGTTCCAGAAGATTTTACAATCAGAAGTCCCGCCGATGTTCAGGAGGCTATACGTTTAATTAAACGCCAAGACCCTGAAACCGTTTTTAAAGAAAGATACAAAATGGGAGTTGACGAACAAGGCAATCCAACCCCCGTTCCAACTGGCAACTTTGAAATGAGACAAACTGAAATTCCTGCAATTTCAATGGATGAGTATGCGACTCCTTACATGAGGCGCAAACTGATGCAAACTGGCTCCGCAATTAAAGAAAATGTTCTTCCCACCGCAGCTAAATTTGGAGCAGGAGTATTTGGCGGAGCTATTGGCGCACCTAGCGCGGTTCAGGCGGTTCAAAGTTTCAGAGATCAAGATTATCCCTACATGGCAGCAAAGGGGACAGAGGCTCTTGGCGGCCTTTTAATGGCTTTGCCATTTAAAAGTTCGATTTACGCAGGAACAGCTTTGGCTGGTTTGGGCGGTTTGTCTTCTGCGGCATTAAAACCATCAAATCAGGTAAGCGATATTTCTCAGGGAATAACGAACGTTGGTATGTTAGGTTCTGTCGCTCCCCAAATTTCTGAAGCCGCGCCACAGTTACTAGCGCCAAGCATCGGTGGAGCATTAGGCAAAATTGGCGCAGGAATTTTGAGCTTTCCTGCTCAAGGGGCTTTGATGGCATTAACGCCATCTGATACCGCAAGCAATGAAGAGGAAATGGAAGGAATGGGCGCTAGTTATAAAAGCCCGTTTACTGACTTATCAAGCTATATGCCGAAAAAGGGAACGTCAAAAACAACGTTGGAGGGCGGTTCAGAAATCGCTAAACCAACATACGAAGGCGCTCGTGGCTATTTAGAATTTGAATTGCGTAAAAAGTTAGCGCAGATGAATGCAAATCAACCACCTGCGCCCCAACAAAATACCGCTGTTAACACCATGAACATGATGGGCAGTGGGGACTTTACGCCATAACTTTCGCTGAAGTCTCCTCAGCGTTTTGCCGTGAGGCAACCCTCTCAGCATCCTCAACCCCAATTGCTGAGAGGGTATTTTTTTACCTACTAAAAAAACCAATTACAACAATAAACAATAAAAACTGAAATAACATCAGTGGCGCTACCGCCAAAAACTTAATTGCTTTTAGCATTTTCACGAACCTCCTGAATCTTAGCCGCTACTTCACGGTTGAGATTGTTAGCAATTTCCAAACAGGCTGACCGTTCATCCTTACGGATTAAGGGTTCAGCCTTAGCCACAAAAGCGTTTGCGAGCTTCACCAGATCTTCCTCAAGGAAGTTGTAGTTTTCTTCAAGGTTGGAATGGATAAACGCATCGCGGACTTCATCACTTGTTAGTTGAATTTTCATCGTTAACTCCAAATTTGTTTTTAAGTTTCCAATAATTCAAAAGACACACAAACATATTCCACCCCTTGACGAGGTCTTCCTGCGTCCATTCCACGACCTTAACTAGATCGGGAACTTTGCGGGAGACAAAGACGTTGGCGCATCGAGCGTTGGGTATACCCAGACCGTACCGATAAGCAGCTAACTGCATCAGGTGTTCGTCATAACCCTTGACCTCGTCAGACTCAAAAAACTCCTTGCTCTTAACGTCCAAAACAAGCCCTGTCGGGGCGTATTCGTCTGGGAGGCAGTACATATCAACCTTGCCCCCAAAACCCAGATCAGAGGCAAATGAATTCTCCAATAACCAAGGTTGGTGGGGATGGGTCAAGAAGTGGTCATGGATCGCCTTATCGGTAGCCAAGGCTGAGGTTTTATGCTCAACGTCACGCTGACCCTTGAACCACTTTTCGATGGACTCGTGGATGCGCGTTCCCTCTTCGGCTGCCTGTTTTCCAGTCTCTTTAGAATCGGCAACGATGCGAGCGATAAAGCTCTTCTCAGGCTCGTCAGGCGTTCTGGGCAGGGTTAGGGCTGCCAAGAGCATCTGTTCCATCTTCCAAGCCTCTAAAGCGGGCTTGGCGGCGATTTTGAGGATGGTGGTTACCGAAGGAACCAAATTCATCTTTCGAGCGTCTCGAAGAGTTGTGGGGCGGTCTGAGCCGTCTTTAGCCTTTACCGTGTACTGAGGAGCGCCATCGGTACGATACCAATGAACGCTCTCGGCTGATCTAGCAATAATGGTAGCCATAAAGTCTCCTTAAAATGGGATTTCTTCGTCTGTGTCAGCAAACGCTGAATAGTCGTTTTGAGGTTGAGCCTGAACTGACCGTTTTTGCCATTCAGGTGAAGACGAAATTTTTGTTTTTAAATTTTCGCTAAAGCTGTTGAACAAATTCATGTTCGGCTCAGAGATATTAAAAAACTCCAACTTGTTGATGGCGGTTGGCAAACCATTCTGACGAACCACCGAAGGAACAGGGGTTAGGCTGCTCGCATTGGCGTAGGTATTGCCATTCTGCCCTTGGCGCTCAATGACGTTAATCATTCCGTACACGCCCAAAACATTCTTTAGGTCAAACCGTTTCATCTCTTCAGGGGAAAATGGCTTACCGCGCCACGACTGAAGGTCAAGTCGCAGATTGGCTTTCTCAGACCACGACAGGGTGTAGTTTTTAAAGATTGCAAAGGGACGACCGTCGCGCATACGAACCTGTTGCCCATTATCGTCTGTGCAAAACAGTTCCCAACCTAACATGACTTTGTGGATAAACTTGGGAGTACCCATATATTCAGTTTTTTGGGTTCCCAGATCGATTATGCGGTAGCATCGACCAAGGTGATTTCCAATGGGGCAGCGCTCAAAATCCCCACCAGCGTTTTCTGCATATAAACTCATAATACGCCTCACATGGCAAAAACGGCAAAATCGCCGCGATTGAGACTATACCATACTTTTTAATTATGTGTTAAACTGTTAAAGAATTGGTTAAGGAGGAATAATGAATTTAAAAAAGTATTTTAAGGACGAGCCGTTTGGCTCTAAAAAGGAAATGGCTGATTATTTAGGCATTTCGCCCACTTGGTTGGCGTTAATTATTAATCAGAATCGCAAGGTTAGCCCTCAATTGGCTAAAAAGATTGAGAAGGCTACCCAAGGGCTAGTGACCGCTAAAGAGTTACGCCCCGATATTTTTAGTTGAAATTTGTAAGGAGACGTTATGAAAATTAAAATTGATGCAGTGCGTTTGGATGGCGGTACTCAATTTCGTAAGGTTTTAAATCAAGAGAAAATTTACGAATACAAAGAGGCTATGGAAGAAGGGGCTAATTTCCCTAATATTGCTGTGCGACATGATGGCTCAAATTATTGGTTAATTGATGGGTTTCACCGCTACCATGCAATGAAACTGCTCAATTTGCGGGAAATTGAGGCTGATGTTAAATCGGGTACACGCGAAGACGCGGTTTTAGATGCTTTGGGTGCTAACTCGGATCACGGTATACCGCTTACCAATGCCGAAAAACGCATAAAAGTTGAGGTTGCGTTAAGTTTGGACGGTCTTCAGCAAAAGTCCAATTATGAGATCGCAAAATTATGCCGAGTGTCACAACATTTTGTAAGCACGGTGCGAAATCCTGCTACAAAACAAAGACTTGACGAGAATCGGGCTAAGTCGGCAGCTAAGAAGGCTAGTGAACATTCAGTAAACAGTGGTAAAAAAACTACTGATCCGATCAGTAACAAAAGCGACAACTTGCCAAAAAGCGACAATACGCCCTCGGATGAGGAGATGATGGCGCTAGAGCTAGCTGAGGAAAAAGACCGCGAAATTATGAACACGCTATTGGACTCGGACGATAAGCTGAAAGACGCTTACAAAGAGATCAAGCGGTTAAATTTACTGAACGCTCGGTACGAAGTCCGCATTGAAGGGTTAATGAACGAGCGCAACGCCGCAGCAAAAATGGTTACCAAATTACAAAAGGCTTTAGACAAACTTCAAGGAAAGTAAAATGAATACTGGAGCGCCAAGTGAGCGTGTTGATAGATTTCCACCCCCTCGTGACTTCCAAGTCTCGGCGCATGACGCGCTGAGATTTGGATTCAAGGAAGGGCACAAAAACCAGTTGATTATGGCTCCCACAGGGGCGGGCAAGACTTACCTCGGTATGCGTATCCTTTACGAGGCTATGCAGAAGGGAAAAAGAGCAGCGTTCCTGTGCGACCGTACCACTCTGATAAACCAAACTTCGGAAGTCGCCGATAAGTACGGTTTGGATCACGGGGTGATTCAGGCTAACCACTGGCGGCGAAAGGCGTATGAACAACTGCAAATCGCAAGCGTTCAAACGATTGCCAAGCGTGGGTACTGGCCTGAATTAGACGTTCTGGTGGTGGAAGAGTGCTTCCCCGGCGACACATTGATTTCAACCCCTTACGGGCTAAAAGAGATACGCACACTGCATAGTGGTGGACTCATATATAATGCAATGGGCGTTGGTCGAATTGATTCCATTTTTTCCAAGCCAGCATCATCAATTTGCACTGTGAGGTTGTCCGATGGAACAAAGTTTGAATGCACGCCAGACCATCCAATATTTACCAACGTGGGATGGCGACCCGCTGGCTCCTTGGAAGTCGGTACGAGGTTATTTCGCTTTCAAGACGTGTGCGGTTTGTACAAAACCCTTCACACCAAAAATGGTAAAAGGATACAACGGAAAACCGATGCCACAACTGGAATCGAACTTCAGTCAACAGGAATGCTGTGGGAAATCTTGTGCGAAGAAGTTGAAGAACCCGATGCACTCCGAAGAATCGCGCCTGAAGATGCAGAAAACATTGAAGGCAATAAAGCATGGGCCAAAAATACGTGGAGGCAATGGTACTGGTCTAACAAAACCACAAAACATGGCGGTACAAGCGTTAGGCTCCCAGTGGCTGACGGAGGTCGTTATTTGCACCATGAAGTCTTCGAAGCAGGATTATTCGCATCATTACAAAGTGGATGTGGCGAACAAGGAACTGATGATTGCAATCGAGTTGGATGGCCAGAGTCATGGCTCCTTGAAGCGCCAGTCACAGGACAGAAAAAAGGATTCTTTGCTTCGCAGCCTTGGGTGGAAAGTGTTGAGGTTGAAGAACGAGGAAGCGATGAACTTGTTTACAACCTACGGGTCTCAGGCCATCCATCATATTTTGCAAATGGCGTGCTAGTTCACAACTGCCATACCACCTATAAGGCGTGGACGGACTACGCCTTGACCTCAAAAACAGCGATCATTGGGTTGTCTGCTACCCCTTTTACGAAGGGTCTGGGCAAGATTTTTACGAACCTGATTAACGCTACCACCATGTATGACCTCTGTCAGTCTGGGGTTCTTGTGCCTATTCGCGTTTTTAGCTGCCGTAAACCCGATATGTCGGGCGCGGAGACTCGAGGTGGGGAATGGACAGACCGAGCGGCTGAAAAGGCTGAGATGGGGCTTGTGGGCGATGTGGTGAAAGAGTGGAGCCGATTAGCGGAAAATCGCAAGACGATCGTCTTTGGCCCTACGATTGATTACTGCAAGGTTCTGGTCAAGCAGTTCAACGAGGCCGGTGTCTTAGCGACTTTGTACACCTCGGAAACCTCAGACACCGAACGCAAGGAAATCCTGAAAGAGTACCGAAAAGAGGACAGCGCCATTCGGGTTCTGGTCTCGGTGGAAGCCTTAGCTAAGGGGTTTGACGTTCCTGATGTTTCTTGTGTGTGCGATGCAAGACCGCTGCGCAAGAGTCTTTCTACCGCGATCCAAATGTGGGGTCGTGGGATGAGATGCTCCCCTGAAACGGAGAAGAAGGATTGTTTACTGCTGGACTTCTCGGGCAACTTTATTCGGTTCTTTGAGGACTTCAACGATATTTATTTCAACGGTCTAAATGGACTGGATGACGGCGAAAAGCTGGATAAAAAGATTCGTGAGCGCGAAGAGATTGAAGAGCGTGCTTGTCCATCTTGCGGGTACACCCCATTCCTGAAACGCTGTATGTCCTGTGGGTACGAAAAACAACCCACCAAGACCTTGGAAAACGCACCCGGCAAAATGCAAGAGATTTATATTGGCGAGGGAAGCAAGAAAAAGAAACTTGCCAACGATGCTTATGATTTGTGGGCGCAGTTGTGTTGTTATGCAAGATTGTATTCAGCCCCTGAAAAACAAGCGGGCAGGGCTTATCACTTGTTCGTAAAGATCACGGGTCAAAAGCCGCGATGGAGCTTTGACGGAACCCAGAGTCGAGACTTTACTCGAAACACGCAAAATAAAATAAGATCGCTTAACACGGCTTGGCACAAAAAGAGGAGGGCGGCATGAGTTTTGTAGGTTTCGCTCAAGATCACGGGCTGGATATTGATTCCTCGAAACTCTGGGCATCCGACAAGATTCGCCGCTGCGGTACGGTCGATAAGCCCAAATCGGACAACGGGGCTTTTTTCTGGGACGGACAACGCGGTTGGGTGATGAACTGGGCGACCGATGCCAAAGTCCATTGGTGGAACGACAAGAACGCCAAACCTTGGACGGCTG
>Ga0214207_1000392_pt1 | contig 13298 bp, 18 predicted proteins | sample TroBogEpilimnion_6_FD_153045 | JGI IMG/M metagenome (GOLD analysis project Ga0214207, IMG submission 153045) | Freshwater microbial communities from Trout Bog Lake, WI - 13JUL2009 epilimnion | ecosystem: Environmental > Aquatic > Freshwater > Lake > Epilimnion/Euphotic zone | place: Trout Bog... | reverse complement strand
CAGTGGAAGGATTGACTGAAGAACATGTAATTAAGTGGGGATGGAGAGTAGATGAGAACGGAAGAGTAAATTACCCTGATTCTCAAAGTAGAATAGTTAAAAACATACCTCCTATAAAATGGGTTAATAAAGTTCATGAAAGATTAGTAGGAGCTAGAACTGAAATAGAACTACCAGAAGGGTATGATTTACTTCATCACAAAACCATAGAAAGACAAGAAAGACAAAACTTATTTTATTCTAATTTGTAAAAATGATTACTTACAATAAGATAGGACATTACGGCAGATTAGGAAATCAATTATTTCAATTTGCATCTACTATTGGCATAGCTAGGAAATTAGGATATGAGGTATCATTTCCTTCTTACAACATCTATCAAGCAGTTACAGAACATTTTAAAGATGGTATAACAAGAAATATAACTTTTGACATACCAAAAGCATTTGATATTCCTAATAATTTATTAGGACATGAATTTAGAAGTCACATAATTTTTCATAATGTAAAAGAAAATAGTTTTCATTTTGATTCTAATATGTTTAGAATACCAGATCACACTAATATATCTGGTTATTTTCAATCTGAAAAATATTTCAAACATGTTGAAGAAGAGATTCAAGATATTTTAACATTTAACAAAGACGTACAGTATCAATCCAACGATATTTTTCCTAAAGTAAATACACAAACTGTTTCTATTCATTTAAGGAGAGGAGATTATGTTAATTTACAGCAATATCATCCTATATGTTCTCCTGAATATTACATGAGTGCTTTTAGCTATTTTCAAGATGAGGACTATAATTTTTTAGTTTTTTCAGATGATATAGAATATTGTAAACAATTATTTGGAGAAGCTGAAAATTTAACGTATATTTACACTAATAATGATTTTGTAGACTTGTGTTTGATGTCAATGTGTGATCACAATATAATAGCTAATAGTTCTTTCAGTTGGTGGGGAGCCTGGTTAAATAAAAATAGAAATAAAAAAGTAATAGCTCCTAGAAAATGGTTTGGACCTGCTTATGATGGAATTAATGATACAAAAGATTTATATTGTGAAAATTGGATAATAGTTTAAGTTACTAATGAATAAAGAACTGGTAATTTCTCTATATGATAAAAATATAGATTGGATAAATAACATAAATGAAAATGTTAAGATTACAATATATAGAAAAGGTAATCTGTCTTCTCATCCTAATGAAATTTTTATAGAAAATAATGTAGGTAGAGATGTACATACTTTTTTTTCCCATATAGTTAATAATTACAACAGCCTATCTGATTATACTTTTTTTTCCCAAGATTTTCCATTTGACCACATAGGAAATTATGTTGAAATTATAAATGGAGATGAAAACACTTGGAATCATTATTCTACTCAACATTTTGCAGGATATTGGGGATATCATTGGAATAATTTTGGTACAATGTGGAATCTAAGTGTATCTGGACAATTTGGAGGTAGAGTTTTAGTGTGTGATGAGTTTGGAAATCCTCAACATCATGGTTTAAATTTAAGACCTTTTTGGGATTACATTTTTGAAACAGATATGCCATACGTATTAGAGTTTACTCCTGGAGCACATTTTAGTATATCAAAAGAACAAGTACATTTAAGAAGTTTAAATTTTTATAAAAAAATAGTTAATTTATTAGAAGAAAACCCTGATACCCCTTGGGCAATAGAAAGATTTGAACCATACATATTTCATCCATCAATAAAGGTAAAAAATGATAAATAAAGATAACATAACAAGTTTATTAGGAAATCACGTAGCTCCTTACATTTACAATTCTAAAGAATTTACCCCTGGTAAAACTCCTATATATTATTCAGGTCCTTACTGGGATAATGAAGAAACAGAAGCAGCCATAGATGCTTTTTTAAACGGTAAGTGGGTTACTGCAGGAGAAAAAGTTTATAAGTTTGAAAATGCTTTTAGTAAAAGATTTAATACTAAACATTCTCATATGGTAAATTCTGGATCTTCTGCTAATTTAATCTTAATAACAGCTTTGAAGGAATATTATAAATGGGAAGATAATGATGAAATAATAGTGTCACCTGTAGGATTTGCTACTACTATATCTGTTTTACATCAAAGCAGATTGAAACCAGTATTTGTAGACATAGAATGGGATACTTTAAATTTTGATGTAAATAAAATAGAAAATAAAATAACTTCTAAAACTAAAGGTATTTTCATATCTCCTGTCCTAGGAAATCCTCCTGACATGGATAAGTTAATACAAATAGCAGAAAAGTATAATATTTTATTAATAGGAGATAATTGTGATAGTTTAGGCAGTAAATGGGATGGCAAATACTTAAATGAATATTACGTAGCTTATTCAAATTCTTTTTATCCTGCTCACCACATATCAACAGGAGAGGGTGGCATGGTTTGTACCAATATAGATGACTTAAAGAAACTATTTGTAAGTCTATCTTGGTGGGGAAGAGATTGCTACTGTATAGGATCTGCTAATTTACTAGCTTGTGGTACTTGTGGAAATAGATTTGATACTTGGTTAGAAAATTATGATGGAATAATAGATCATAAATACGTATTCTCCCACATGGGATATAATTTAAAACCTTTAGACTTACAAGGAGCTATAGGTCTTAAACAGCTAGATAAATTAGATGTTATAGAAAATAATAGAAGAACTTCTAATTCCACTATAAGTAAAATATTCACTGATAATATTCCTAACGTAAGAGTTCCAAAAGTATTAGATAAAGCCAATCCTTGTTGGTTTGGCACTCCTTTTATTTGTGAGGAAGAAGGATTGAAACATAGATTAGTAGCTTATTTAGAGGCTAATAAAATACAAACTAGAAACTACTTTGCAGGAAACATTCTACTACACCCAGGATATAGTTTCTTAGATGATTATAACAATTATCCAGAAGCAAATAAAGTATTAGATAAAGTATTCTTTATAGGAGCTGCTCCTCACTACAATGAAAATGTATTTAATTACATAGAAGAAGTTATAAAAAATTTTAAATGAAAATATTAGTTTTAGGGGATGGATTATTAGGTTCCACTATAATTAATAAAACTAATTGGGACTACATTTCTAGGAAAAAAGATAGTATAGATATAGCAAATAGTACTACTTGGAAACATAAGTTAAAAGGATATGATGCAATAGTAAACTGCATAGCTTATACTAATACTTATGATACAAGTAAACAGCCTAATTGGGATATAAACTACAAAGCAGTATCTGATATAGTTAAAATCTGTAATAACAACAAACAAAAACTAGTTCAAATATCTACTGATTATATTTACGCTCATTCTAAACCAAACTGCAGTGAAGAAGAAGTTCCTGTACATCTTGATACTTGGTATGGATATACTAAATTACTAGGAGATGCTTACGTACAATTAGAATGTAATGATTATTTAGTTATAAGAGAATCTCATAAACCCTATCCTTTTCCTTATTCTAAGGCTTGGGACAATCAATTTACAAATGGAGACTATGTAACTATTATAGCTGATATAATTATAAAGTTGATAATACAAGGAGCTGTAGGAGTATATAATGTAGGAACAGAAACTAAAACTTGGTATGATTTAACTAGTAAAGAGTTTAATACAATACCTACATTAGCAACTAAAGGATCCCCTTTAAATATAACTATGAATTTAGATAAATTAAATACCTTTTTAAATGATAAATAAAGAACGTCCCTTCTTTACTGTTGCTATTCCAACTTGGGAAATAAATGGACTAGGTGTTCAATATTTACAGGATTCTTTTAATATTTTAGCTCAACAATCTTTTACTGATTTTGAAGTTGTAATCTCTGATCACAGTTTAAATGATGACATAAAAAATTTATGTGATTTATGGAACGAGCCTTCATCTCTACTCAATATAAAATATATAAGAAATAACAAAGGCAGAGGTAAAATAGCTCCTAATTTAAATAATGCTATAACTTTTTCTGAAGGAAAATATATTAAAATATTATTTCAAGATGATTTTTTATATAATATAGATTCTTTAGAGATTTTACATAAAGCAATAGTAAATAACAATCCTAAATACTGGATAGTTACTTCATGTGTGCATACTGATGATGGGGAGAATATGTATGATTTAATGGTACCAAAATATAATCAAGAAATATATTTAGGAAATAATACTATAAGCTGTCCTACAGTGCTCACAATAAAAAACTCAAATCCTTTTAAATTTGATGAAACTCTTAATTGGTTAGTTGATGTTGATTATTATAAAAAATGTTATGATAAGTACGGGAATCCTCTAATAGTAGAAGATATTTGTGCTGTAAATAGAAATTCAAAAATTAGGACTACTAATATGACTACTGAAAAAGAAAAAGAATTTGAGTTTTATAAAATGTTAGAAAGATATGGTAGAACTAAATAATGTTACAATAGTAGCAGTAGCGGGTATAAGGCCTTCAGAAGCTTTATTTGCTATAGAATATTCTTGTAAAGATATAAAATTTAAAGAAGCTAAATTAATTACTACCCACAATATAGAATCAGATAATGTAGAAATAATAAAACTACCTGGTTCTATGGATTATCAAGAATATAACAGATTCATTGTTTATAATCTTTGGAAATATATAAACACAGATTTTGTTTTAATAGTTCAAGATGATGGATTTGTAGTAAATTCCTATAAGTGGGATGATGATTTTTTAAACTATGATTATATAGGAGCTTTGTGGCCCTTTCCTCAAGATGATTTTTCTTTTAGAGATCATACAGGTGAATTATATAGGATAGGTAATGGGGGATTTAGCTTAAGATCAAAAAAATTGTGTAAATTAGCTCACGAATTAAAGTTAGAATGGAAACCTTATTATGGATTTTATAATGAAGATGGTTTTATATGTGTCCATAATAGAAAGATATATGAAGAACATGGGTGCATTTTTGCCCCGCCTGAAATAGCAGTAGAGTTTTCGCAGGAAACAGAGGTATCTAAGGAATTATTTACAATACCATTTGGATTTCACGGAAAAGATTCGTATTATTATAAAAGTATAAAAAATATAAGTTATAAACAAGAGTAAAATACTCCTTATGAAGATAGATGGAAAAACTTTAAACAAATAACATGACAAAAGAAGAAAAAAGAGATCAACTATTTAATACTCCTAGGATGGGACACGTTCCATTAGATGATAATAACAGTGTAAAAGGCCTGTATCAGCTTGTAGAAAAGCATTTTAAACCAGAGTTCAAGATAGCAGAAATAGGATCCTTTATGGGAGTTTCTACCATGCTATTTTCCCTTTATGTTGATATAGTATACAGTATAGATTGTTATGATTATCCGGTACCTCCTACTGGTAGGATACCTTCCCACGATCAGCTTTTTGTAGATGCTGAAAGAATATTTTTAGAAAGAACTTCTGATATACCTAATATAGTTAAAATAAGAAAAACCAGTTTAGAAGCTTCTGTTGATTTTGAAGATAGATCTTTGGATGCGGTTTACATAGATGCTGAACATGATTACAACAGTGTATTATCTGATATCAGAGCCTGGAAAGATAAAATAAAGATTGGTGGAATATTGTGTGGTCATGATTATACACTTCCTTATATCCAAACTATTCTTTTAAACGAAAACTTAATCAACGGCTTAGAAACTTATCCTGATAGTTCTTGGTCCGTAATAATAGAGTAAGATGAGCAATATTTTAATAACCGGAGTAGCTGGGTTGCTTGGAAGTAGGCTAGCTGATTATTTAGTGGAGAATTATCCTGAACATACTATCATTGGCGTAGATGATTTATCAGGTGGCTATAGGGAAAATATAAATGAAAAAGTAATATTTGGATATTGTAATGTTACCTATCGCAAAAAAACTTTAGAAGAAATATTCGAAAATTGTAAAATAGATTATGTGTATCATTTTGCAGCTTATGCAGCAGAAGGTCTTTCTCCCTTTATACGAAATTTTAATTATACAAACAATCTTATAGCTACTACTAACATAGTTAACAATTGTATTAAGTATGATGTTAAACGATTAATATTTACTTCTACTTTAGCAGTTTATGGTCATGGTAATGGTGGAATATTCAGTGAAGATCAGATTCCAAAGCCTATTGACCCTTACGGAGTTGCAAAGTATGCCTGTGAGATGGATATTCAAATAGCCGGAGAACAGCATGGCTTAGACTGGTGTATCATAAGGCCCCATAATGTATACGGAAGGAAACAAAATATTTGGGATAAATACAGAAATGTACTTGGTATATGGATGTACCAGCATTTAAATAATGAACCAATGACTATATTTGGGGATGGTGAACAAAGCCGGGCTTTTAGCTGCATAGATGACATCGTAGCCCCTCTTTGGAATGCTGCTATCTTACCAGAAACTTCTAAACAGATCATAAACCTTGGAGGTATTGAAGAGTTTACCATAAACGAAGCAAATAGCATACTTAGAAATGTAGTAGGGGGAGCCAAAGTAGTTTATAAGGAAGCCAGGCACGAAGTTAAACGTAGTATTCCTACCTATGAAAAATCAGTTGAATTGCTTGATTTTAAACACAAAGTAGATCTTTATACCGGATTGGTAGATATGTGGGAATGGGCACAACAGCAACCTAAAAGAGATAGATTTGTCTGGCCTTCTTACGAATTAGATAAAGGAATTTATTCTTTTTGGAAATAGACTATGATATTAACAGAAATGTACCATGGGCAGGGCCTTGGCAATCAGCTTTTTTGTTATGTAACTACCAGATGTATAGCTGCAGATAAAGGAGTAGAGTTCGGGTTAAAAGGACTTGAAAATTTAGGGGATAGAAGGTATAATGATAAAGGACTATATTTTATGGATCTTTATCAAGGGGAAGATATAGATGAAAGCAAGATAGTTAACTACTACAAAGAAAAAGAGCTACGATTGATCACAAATAGCAGTCATCACGATTCTACTATTGGATGTGATATAAGAACATTTGATCCTGGATTAGTTAATGTACCTGATAATTGTAAGATAGACGGAATAATGCAATCCGAAGACTATTTTTATCACAGAAAAGACGAAATAAAACAGTGGTTAAAAGTTAAAAAAGAACATGATTGTTATGATTTCACTAGTGATGATATATGCATAATTAATTTTAGAGATTATAGAGGAAATAATGAACTCTATCTTACTAAATATTATTGGTATAATGCTATAATGCATATGTTAAGGATAAATCCTAATATGCAATTTCTAGTCATAACAGAAAGTCCTGAAGCAGCTAGAGAAATGTTACCGGAATTATCTGATAACATTTATCATTTTGATGTTGGTAAGGATTACTCTATCATAAAAAACGCTAAGTATCTTATATTATCTAATTCAAGTTTTGCTATATTCCCTGCTTGGACTAGTGAAACTGCTAGGATGATAATAGCTCCTAAATTTTGGGCTAGACATAATGTTTCTAACGGTTACTGGTCTTGTTCTTATAATCTATATAGAGATTGGTTTTATATGGATGATAGGGGAATTTTATTTTCTTATGATGAGTGTAAAAGAGAACTTAAACAATTTATTGAACTTAACCCTAAAATTTATAAAAAATGATATACGATATTTTTACTTTTTATAATGAATTAGATTTATTAGAGCTGAGGCTTGAAATGCTGTACAACCATGTAGATTATTTTGTTATTGTGGAATGTGTTGAAACCTTTAGTGGCAAACCTAAACCTTTATACTTTCAAGATAATAAAGAAAAATTTAAGAAGTATGAGTCTAAAATAATACATTATATTAATTATTACCCTGCTCAAAGTTGGGAAGATTTACAAGATAGATTAAATAATAATTTTAAAGGTAAATATATTTTAGGAGATGTGAAGTTAACTAATAATATCATGCAAAATGCTTTAACGAGTCCTAATGTGCCCCTTGGAGAGCTTCACTGGTTAAAAGAATTTTATCAAAAAGAATGTATTAAAGTTCCTTTAGTAAATTTAAATGATGATGATGTTTGTTTTATAGGAGATTTAGACGAGATATGGAATCCTGAAATAATATATGACATAGATAAAGATTCCATATATAAATTAAAACAATTAGTATACTCTGGATACCTTAATGTAAGATCTAGTGAGGATTGGGCTGGAACTTTATTAACAAGGTATAAAAATATAAAGAGTTCTTGTTTAAACCATTTGAGAACTCCTTCCAGAACTAAATACACTTTTGTAGATAACGCAGGATGGCATTTCACTTTTATGGGGGGACCTGATAGAGTAAAAAATAAAATAGAATCCTACGGTCATCAAGAATATAATAACGATTCAGTAAAAGAGAGTGTTAAAGACAGGTTAGATAAAGGATTGGATGTTTTAGGAAGAACTCATTTTAATTTTTGGATAGATGAATCTCAACTCCCAAAATACCTAATAGAAAATAAAGATAAATATAAACACTTATTTAAATAATATATGATTACGTTTTGTATCCCTTCTAAAAATAATTTAAGATATTTAAAAACCTGTATAAAATCAATAAGAGAAAAATCTTATTACAGTATTAGTAACAGAATAATTGTCTACGTTGATCAAGATAATGATGGTACTGAAGAATGGCTTATAAATAGTGATTTAATGTATGAAGGGGATAAGATAATTGTAAATGGTTCTGATTCTCCTAAAGGAATAGGATATGCTTATGATGCCATGTTTAAAGAGGCTACTACTGATTTAGTAGTTGCTTTTCATGCTGATATGGTTTTAGGTATATATGGAGATTTAGGACTTCTTGAACACTATGATGGTAGAAAGTCAATAGTGTGTGCTACTAGGATAGAGCCTCCTTTACATCCTCCTGGACCTGAGAAAATAGTAAAAGACTTTGGTATGTGGCCTGAAGACATAAAATGGCATGAATTTGATAAATTTGTAACTTCTCAATGGGATCAACATAGGGAAGACTTTACTAAAGGATTGTTTGCTCCTTGGATGATTGATAAAAGGGATCATTTGGGACATGATTCTATATTTAAATCAGTATATGAAGATGCAGATTTATTCAGAAGATTTGCTTTAGCAGGATATAATATTAAACAAAGTTGGGGAAGTTATGTATACCATTTAACTTGTAGGGGAGGCCAATTTGCTGATGCTAATAAGATGGAAGATTTCAATAAAAAATCACCTGAGTGGCAACACAATAATGAAATATCTTTAAAAGAATACATAAGAAAGTGGGGAGGATTATTCAAAGAATACGGTCCATGTGAGCCTAAACCAAATACTAAGTATAACATAGGATTGGAAGTAACCAGTTGTAATAGTAATATCTTAAATGTAGAACCTTTTTTTAATCAATTGAAAGTTGATTGCGATTATAATAACTATATTGATTCTGAGAAGAATAATACATCTTACAACTTAAATGATAAGTTTGTAGAAGAATTAACAACAGATATAATACTAAAATATGATTTATCTCTTGATACTATCAATTCTTTTTATTATATTGTAAATAATCTAGAGGATATATTAGAAAATGCTGAAAGTAATTCAGCTTATAATTTAGATCCTTGTCTATTAATAGTAAAAGATAAAAAAATACATAACCCAAAAATAAATTTAAATGAGTAATAAAGTCTCTTTAATAATACCAAGCTACAACAATCTAAGACACTTAAAAAATGCATACGCTTCACTTAAGAAACATGCTCCAGAAGCAGAAATAGTATTGTTAGATGATGGTTCAACAGATGGAACTTTCAATTGGATTCAGCAACAAGAAGGTTGTGTTAAATACAGAAGTAATACTAGAGTAGGTCACACTATACTATATGATAAAGGCATAGAATTAGCAAGTAATGATATTGTGGGAATTATACATGCTGATATGATTATAGGACCTAATTATATACAAAACATGTTGAAGCATTTAAAACCTTTAACAGTGGTATGTGGTACCAGGATTGAACCTCCTTTACATCCTGAAGGAAAAGAAAAGATAATCAAAGATTTTGGATTAGATTTTGATAGTTTAAATATAAATGCTTTTGAAGAGTATTGTTTAGAGCAACAGAAAAGCCTTAAAGATAAAACTACTAAAGGAATGTTTGCTCCTTGGATGATATATAAAGAAGATTTTCAAAGTATAGGAGGACACGATCCTTTATTTGCTCCATTTCCTTATGAAGACTCTGATATTTTTCAAAGATGGATATTGAAAGGATATAATCTGGTACAATCTAGAGATGCTTTTGTTTATCATCTTACCTGCAGAGGACATAGATGGACTGAACAAGTTGGTAAAGATGATGACTACTATAAAAATGTTTCTAATAAAGCTTCTAAAAACTATTTACGTAAATGGGGAACTTGGATTGAGAATGATGAATACCAACATCCTATACTACATCCTAGGTTTGATATGGGTTATGTAATACATAATTGTCCATATTACCTTATGGAGCTATTAGAGCCTCTGTGTGACACTATCTATACTTCAGACGTATTAGGTATTAACGAAGCAGCTTATTACGAGGTAGAGGCTAAAAACACGTTATTTGACCTAAAGAAAAAATTCAAACTAATAGGCCATGATACTTATGATAATGATATAGTAGTAGAGTTTGATGCTAATAATTTCAGTAATGAGGCTATGAATATACTATCTGTACTTCCTATGATAATAAACAGTAATAATGATACTGGAGTATTTGAATTTGATATATTTAAAATTACAGTAAATAAACTTACTGATCATTTATATGATTTGGTTTCTATTGATAATCCTTGGTATCAGGAGAAATTAAAAAAGTATTAAAACTATTTATTATTATATGAAAGAGAAAATAAATGAAAGCCTTCCTGCTATGATTCCTCAATTCCCTATTGAGATAGCTGGACATAAATTAACTTTGAGATTTGATGTTAATATAAACAAGACCAAAAAAGGACTTAAATGTCAATTTATTTTAGGAGAAGGAGTTCCTACAGATATAAGGGAAATGCAGAAGATTGCAAATGAGATTAGTGTTGAACTTCAAGAAAAATTTGGAGCAGCAAATCTTCAAATAATGTATGATACTGAAAATCCTTATAAAAATGTAATAGGTTTTTTAATACCTCTTCCTTCTATAGCTAATTTAATAGTAAATAAAGTTTTAAAAGGTGAAGGAGATGCAGTTGGAGATGTAGGTGGAGATACAGAAGATTCCTTACCTGCAAAAGAACAACCTGGGGAAGAGGGAGATGATTTAAAAGAATTGATGCAACAAAGAGCAGGAATTAAATTATAAAAATACGTATATATGAATACTAAAAAAAGAAACATACCTAGAGTATTTTTTCAATCTCTTGTTAATATAGATTCCTCTTTTATACAGAAGGATAAAAAACTTAATAATCTTTTACTAAGAGAAGTTCCTGTAGCTATAGAGCAGGCTTTAAAAACTAACAAGGAATCAGCTACTTTATTTGAGATAAATACTACTGGTTTGTATGTTGACGTTCCTAAAACTTCTTGGGTATCTGCACTAGAGACTTGCGTAGCTGAAAAAGTAAAAAAGGAAGAGTTTGAAGAATGTATAAAATTATCAGATTTAATTAATAAAGTAAAAAATAAAGTTACAGATGGAAGAAAAAGAGGAAAAATTATCAGAGATAAAGTTAGCAATTGATCAGCTTCTTAATATAGACTCTAAAATAAACAGAAGAAAAAAGAGTGAAGCGGATAAAAAAAAAGAGTTATTTATTGGGATAATAAATTCCATAGAACAGGTTATTAATAGACAGTCTATACTCTATTCTGATTTTAAATTAGATATGGGAGATTATGATGAAAACTTCTTAGAAATTATAGATGCTTTACTTGTATTTTCTTTTGGTAAGGATCAAACAGAGCTCATTCAATATTTTTTATGGGAAAGATTAGCCCCTGATGGAGATGGAGCTTACGTTGAAGATGCAAATGGTAATGAGGTTGAAATAACGGATGCAAGTATGCTTTGGGATATATTAACTAGCATGACAATTAAAAATGGCAAAAAAAAATAGTGGAAGGCCTCCTAGATTAGTAACAGAATCTATTATTAGGGATGCTATGAATAAGACCAAATCAAATTGCCAAGCAGCAAGATATCTTCATATGAGCCTGCCTACTTACAAAAAGTATGCTAGTTTATATTTTGATAATGAAACCGGTCAGTCTTTGTATCATCTACATGAAAATCAAAGGGGAAAAGGGATAAGTAAAATAAACTGGAAAGAGGAATTGCCTATTCAAAAGTTAAATGAGATTATGAGTTCTGATAGTTTTAGAGCTGTTGATTTTAAAAAACTAAAAGATAGATTAATTTTTGAAGGCATACTTATTCAAGAATGTTATATTTGTGGACATCATGAAAAAAGAATAATTGATTATAAACAGCCTTTGATATTAGATTTTATAGATGGTAACAAAAACCATTGGCAACTAGAGAATCTGAGAATGCTTTGTTATAACTGTTACTTTTTACATGTGGGAGATGTATTCAATGAAAAACAAATAGTAAGATTGGAAGATGAAACCGCTCCTCTACTTAAAAAAAATCCTATATCTTGGGAAATGGATGATGACTTTTTAAAACATTTTAAAGAGATAGGATTAGAACCTAAAGAAGTTTATGAACCTGGAGATGAATTTATATCTAGAATATGAAAGAACAATTAGAAGCAATAGATAAGATGTTAGATGTTGCCATATCTTACGGTTATGAGACCAATATAATATACCAAGCTCTTCTATGCATGAAGGAAAATCCTTCACTTAATCCTGCTGAAGCTTTTACCCTAAGTGTAACAAAATTTATGGTAAATTAATTCATTTAATAGCTTATATATGCATATTTATTACTGTGTATGGTAAGCTGTAATACAAAAGAAATTCTTGAATGGCTTGCCTCAGAATATATTCCTGAGGGTACCCATGTTTTATTACATGTAGACTGTAGGAAATTATGGAAAGATGTTATGTTAACACTAATAAAAAATAGAAGTATACCAGTTAAAATATCTATTTTAAAAAAGTGTGCAGTGAATTGGCAATTAATATTAACACAACATCTTATTACTAAAAATTAAAACAGTATGAAACTTTTAAATGTAGGAACATTGGCTAGTGTATGGGGATTAACCATAACAGGATTTTTATCTTCTGTATTACCTTATGTCCAAATAGTATCTCTTTGCTTAGCTATATCAGTGTCTATAATCACCATTACAAAACACTATAAATCAGATGGCAAAGGAAA
>Ga0214207_1000391_pt1 | contig 13341 bp, 16 predicted proteins | sample TroBogEpilimnion_6_FD_153045 | JGI IMG/M metagenome (GOLD analysis project Ga0214207, IMG submission 153045) | Freshwater microbial communities from Trout Bog Lake, WI - 13JUL2009 epilimnion | ecosystem: Environmental > Aquatic > Freshwater > Lake > Epilimnion/Euphotic zone | place: Trout Bog... | reverse complement strand
TATCCAGACCCATATTGCCCAGAAGGTACTGTGTACTTCCTGAACACTAACTACCTCAGCCTCTATATCCACGAGCAAGGTTCATTTGTGTTCACAGGATTTGAGTCCACACTCCCGAACTGGCAAATTGGTTACGTAGGTGCTGTTCTTATGATTGCTGAGTTGGTGTCTGTCAAGCCCAAGTCAATGTCTAAGATTAACAACTACAACTACCTCTCACTGTAAGGAGCACAATAATGTCATTAGCATTAAACAAAATCATCCTTGCAAATGCAACAGCGAACACGCCTGGTGCGTACTTCACTTTTGCTAACATTTCAGCAACAACCGCTGGTAACGTTATCCCAGCAGGAACATATTTGATTCCTGGTACAGCTAACGTATTCATTACCGTGGCTACTGCCGTTAATGCAACAAGTGGAAACATCACAGCTGTTTCTAACTTGTACGCAATTAACACAGGCGGTATGGTTATTTCTGACGGTGTTAACGTATTTGCAAACGCTACTACCAACGTTGCCAACATTACTGTGTTGACAGTTGAAGGTGGTCAGAACGTTTCTGGTACTTATAACAACGTTTAAGGAGTAAACAATGGCTAATCCCGATTCAGTCAGTCAGTATTACCTGGATTCATTTGGGAATGGTCGCATTGGTTCTGCTCAAGTAGTATCACTCGCAACGGTAGGTAACGTAACAGCTACGATACCGTTGTTGAATGGTGGTTTGACAAATAGCGGAAACGTTACAGGTTCTGGTGCAGTTATTGTCCGTAGAATTACGGTAAATAACCCAACTGGTGCTGTTTCTTCCGCTTACGTCACTATTACAACAAGTAACGATGGCAACGCTTCTAACGCAGTTGTTGCTAACGTGGCTTTGTCTAATATGACCGCTACAGGCAGATACCAAGACTTAACCATTGCTCAACCATACCTGTCAAACACAGTAGTTTCTGGTTCGGTTACTTCAGCTTTGTACGTTAACGTAACAACAGCTTCTGGTAATTCAAACACAGTTAACTTCCAAGTTTACGGTGATGTTGTCCAGTTCTAATGGAAACCGTATTTGTCACGAATCGTAGCAACATCGAATTGACCATAGGTTATGACGGTGTTGTCTACGAGTTTAAGCGTAATGAGTCTGTAGAGATTCCATTAGGTGGAGCAGTACAACTCTTTGGTTACGGCTTAGACGATAGAGAACACATTTTGGTTCGGCACGGGTGGATTCACACTCATGCGGAACTTGAGGAAAGTTTAAAAAAGCTAGACCAGTTTGAAATAACAACTGTGAAGCCAGGAAAAAACAGCTCGTTACCCTCGGCTGTAGGAGTTGTACCCCTTCGGGTTGAAAAATCCGTTGGGGGGAAATCCTCTGAAAGACGGGTAGCTTAACTATGGATGCTTCATGCCAACGCTCAATGATTACCTTTATCAAGTTGAAAATCTGTTGCATGACTCCAACAATAACTTTTGGTCGCAGTCTCAGTTAACAAATTACATTAACGAGGCTAGAGAAAGATTAGTTAGAGACACAGGATGCTTGCGGACGGTACAAACTACGTCCACGCCTATTACATCCTCTAACCCGTACAACAGCACAAACACAAATCAAACACCCGCAACTCCGTGGGTGGCAAACACTGCTGTGACTGCGGGGCAATATGTTTTTAGCAACGTCTACATTTACCAGTACCAGACTTCGGGAACTTCTGGGTCATCAGCACCTCCGTACCCTACTGGCTCTAACGTTTTTCCCCCATCTACTGCTTTTGCAGACGGTACAGCAACTTTGCTCTTTGTGCAAAACGCTGAGATTATTCCCTTCCAGGCGTTGCCTAATGCAATTAATACGATTGACATTCTTGGTATTAATCTTTACTGGGGTAACAGTCGTATACCTATGCGTTACCTTCCTTGGTCTGACTTCACTGCTCAGTTACGCTATTGGCAAAATTACATAGGTAGACCTATTTGTTTCTCCGTATACGGTCAGCAACAGATTTATATTGCTCCTATACCTGACCAGTCTTACTACATTGAGTTAGATACTGTCATTTTGCCGACAGCTCTGTCTCTGAGTACGCCAACAGCCGTAGACCAGATATTAGACCCGTGGTCAACCTGTGCACAGTATTACGCAGCCTACAAAGCTAAGTTTTACGAGCAATCTTACGGTGAAGCCGAAATATTTAAGCAAGAATACAACAAACACGTCTTGAACGTACTCAACAGTACCTATACAAGAAGGATTCCGAACCCCTATAGTAGTGGAGGTTAGGAATGGCAGCAGCAGAGCAAAAGAAAAGCTATGCGGTTATTAAACAATTCAAGGGAATTGACACCAAAGCCAACCGCACGGCAATCGAGAAAGATGAGTTTTACTGGCTAGAGAACGTTATGCCCGTTGGTTCGGGTAATTTGCGTATTACGCCTCAATCTACAACTGTCAGTAATTCGTCAGGTAACGCTGTAGTCTTTTCCAACACTGTCACTTATTTGACAAGTGCAAATATTACAGATGATTATTTAGTTGCGTCTCAAGCTGACGGGTCAATGCAGTATTTTGACTTGACTAGCTTGACTAGAGGCAACATTGCTGCTGCTGGTACGTTTTCTGCTTCTGGTGTAGCAGCTACACAGTATCAAAACACCAATTTGTACATTGGAGACCCTGTAAAAGGTCTTTATGAGTGGGATGGCGGTAACTTAGTCGCCATAGGTTCTATAGGTGTTATTGCAATTACCAACCCTGGAGCTGGATACACGGGTGTTCCTGACGTTGTAATTGGCGCACCTAATCAGACAGGCGGTGTACAGGCTACTGCCGTGGCTACAGTTAGTACAGCTAACACAGTCAGTTATATATCACTCACAAATGCGGGTTCTGGGTACACGTCACCCCCATCTATCACAATTAAGGGCGGTGGAGCATCCACAAATGCCACTGCTATCTGCCAATTAACAACCTTTGCAACGGGTACAGTCTCTGTTTTAATCAATTCTGGGGGCTTTGGATACGGTGCTAACGGCTCTTTTTACGTCACATTTAGCGGTGGTGGCGGGTCAGGAGCTAACGGTACTGCAATCGTCTCTGGTAACGCTGTAACCCAGGTTATTATGAATAATCCTGGCTCTGGATACACTTCAGCGCCCACTGTGAGCTTTGCAAATGGATATACAGCCAACGTAACGGCAAATGCAACCGCTACTGCTATTGTTAACACCAACGGAATTGTGGATGTAGCTACATTCTCAGGACGTGTTTGGGTGGCAGCAGGGCGTACAGTCTATGCGTCTAGTGCGGTTAGCCCAACAGACTTTAGCTCTGTGTCTGCCGTAGCGTTTAATCTGACAGATTCGACCCTGCACGGAAATATCCAGGCTTTATTGTCCGCCAATAATTTCTTGTACATCTTTGGTGACGATAGTATCAACGTATTCAGTAACTTACAGGTCACTTCTACAGGAAGTACCGTATTTACCAATACCAACGTCTCTGCGTCTATTGGTTCTAAACGTATTTACGCCATATTCCCGTACTTCAGGTCTGTATTGTTCCTGAACGACTATGGTGTGTACGCCCTTGTAGGCTCTACGACTACCAAGATTAGCGACCCACTAGACGGTATTTTCCCTTATATAGACTTTACAAAGCCAGTAACGGCTGGACAAGCACTGCTCAATAATATTTTGTGTGCCGTGTTTAACTTTTACGTTACTAGCGGGTGTCCTTTTGGATTCGGTGGGTCTAGGTACATTCAGGCCGTGTTTTTTGAGAAAAAATGGTTTATTACGTATCAAGGACAGATTCCGTATGTTACTTCTGCGCCTATAGGCGGAAAAGTAAACCTTTACGGTACAAATACGTCTAATGCGCTATATCAGTTTTACAACAACTCAACAACTAATATTGCAAGTTATATTCAGACGGCTTTGCAGGATATGGGCGACCCTATCAGGACCAAGCAAGCGTTAAAATTTGCGGTAGAAGCCACGTTAACAACGGGAGGAGTCTTTCAGGTTACGGTGGATTCTGAGCAAGGAGCTAGTCCAGCGTACACATTGTCTGACACTGGAGTTTCTTGGCTAAATAACAATTCTCAGGTAATATCATGGGTAAATAACAGTAGTGCTGTTATTCAGTGGTTGTTATCCACAGGGTATTACTTGTATAAATCGGATGCCTCGCAGTACGGTAAGTATTTGGGACTCACCATGACTTCCAATAATGCGGGTTTTGTAGTAAATACGTTTGAGTTTGAACACGAATTAAGAGTGAGGTTCTAATATGTCTGGTGTACCCTATACTTTTGGCAACGCAACAACATCTATTCCTTTGTCGCAGTTAGATGTTAACTTTGCTACAAATGCAACGCTTGGTAATGCGTCTGTAGGTCTTGGTAATACAACGACTACAGTTGGTAACTTGACTGTCTCTAACATTAGCATTGTTAGCACCAACGGAGATGCAAACGTACACGGACTAACAGTAGGTTTAGGTTCTGGCTCTGTATCTACAAATACTGTTTTTGGCACAAGTGCTTTACAAGCAAATACTTCAGGAGCAAACAATACAGCAATAGGGTATCAAGCAGGATATACAAATAGTACTGGTACTGGAAACGTATTTCTTGGTCAAAATGCTGGTTATACATCTAATGCTTCAAGTAGCAACGGATACAACACTTGCGTTGGTTTTGCTGCTGGTTATGCTCTTACAACAGGAATTCAAAATACGTTTATTGGTACTCCAGGCGTAAGTAATGGTGCTGGTGGAGTTATAACCACAGGTTCTAAAAACACTATTATTGGAGGCTATAACGGAAATTATGGTGGTTTAGACATTCGTACATCTAGTAACTATATTGTTCTATCAGATGGGGATGGAAATCCAAAATATTATACAAATGGAACAACACATACTTTAGCAACTTCAGCAAGCTCAGAGGGTACTGCAATTCTTGCTTTAGGTGGTAACTGGGGAACAATGTATTGGTCTGGGTATGGTCAAGATTCCGCAAATTCTGCAAATGCTTCATTTAAATTAGGAAAAACAACAAACGGTAGGTCAATAAATGCGGGTGGTACATTTAACGCATCAGGAGCTGACTACGCTGAATACATGACTAAAGCGAATAATTTCACTATTAACAAAGGTGATATTTGTGGTATTGATGTAAACGGTAAATTAACCAATGTATTTGCAAACGCTATAAGTTTTGTAGTTAAATCAACTAATCCATCTTATGTAGGTGGAGATGTATGGGGTAGCGCAGAGGCTCTTGGCTTAACCAAACCTACTGCTCCAACAAGAGGAGAAAATGAATCTGATGCTGATTGGGCAGTGGCAGAAGCTAATTATCAAACTGCTTTAACTGCTTATGAAACGCAATTAGCAACTACAAATGAAACTGCAAGACAAGCAGTTGACCGAATTGCATTTAGCGGTAGAGTTCCAGTTAATGTAACAGGAGCAACTGCTGGTCAATATATTGTTCCAGTCGCAAACCAAGACGGTTCTATTGGCGGTCAAGCAGTATCAGAATCTGCAATGACACTACAACAATATATGCAATCAGTTGGTAAAGTCATATCTGTTGCTGGAAACGTAACAACCATTATTGTGAAGGTAGCATAATGTCAGTATCAGCACCATTTTCTCCTTGTGGTAACACGGTAGTCATTTCTGCGACAACTACTGCGTCTAGTGCCGTACAAGTTCCGTCTAGTACGCTTGGCGGCAATCAATACAGAATTATCAATAGCGGTACTGTTACTGTTATCTTGGGATATGGTGCTAACAGTACGGCTGCTCAATCAGGAGCAGTTGTACCTACATCTACTCAGAATAATTGTTTGCCATTATTGCCAGGCACAGACGAAATTATCACGTTTATGCCTAATGCTTATTTTTCAGCTAATTGCGTAACAAGTACAGCAACGTTGTACATTACCCCAGGCGATGGCGATTAGTACTAAAGTATTACAAGGATTATATCATGTTAAAGACTGTAAGTGGTGGAGGAGGAGGTAGCGGAGGTTTTCCATTTATCCTGGGAAACACGACTATTAACGCCAGTAGCACTACTACAACTTTATCTAATCTTACTCTTAACAATGTAATAATTAGTAGTGGTTCTGTTTTTGATAATGTAACAACAGCTAATTCTTTTGTTGGCACAGGAAATATTTTTCTAAATTCAAACGTTGGCGTATTTTCTTATGGAAACTTATCTTATTCAGACACGGGCGTTATTGCTTCCTATGCAGCAAGTGATAATAGCTATATACAAATAGTTGTACAAAACCTAAGCAACGGTAATCAAGCATCTACTGACTTTACGGTTGTCAATGATACTGGTACTGCCTACGGTGATTTTGGAATTACATCTAGCACCTATTCTGGAACTGGAAGGTTTTATAACTCGAATGTTGTTTACGCTTATTCTGGTAACGTAGATTTAGTTATTGGTACTATTACTAATAATGCTGTTCACTTTGTAGGAAATAACGCAACAATAGATGCGATGACGTTAAATGGTAACAACACCATTACTATTAACGCATTAGGTGCAACATTTCCAAATAGCTATTTGTCTAATTCAACAGCTACTTTAGGAAACGCAACAATAACATTAGGTTCAACAACGTCTAGTGTTGGCAACTTAACTCTTTCTAACGTAACAATTACAAGCGGTAACGTAACAATTAACGCTGGTACACAAAACGTACAAACAATCAACCACACTGCTACGACTAACGCTAATGCCACTATGTCTACGGCTAGTATCCCGCTTGTTCCGCAAGGATATATGCTTTTTGATTTAAATGGCACTGTCGTAAAAGTACCTTACTACGCTGTCTAACATGGAGTTACAACAATTATTTGATATTGCGGTCACAGTTGCAGGATTCCTTGCAGGATGGGTGCTGAACAACATCACAAAGACGATAGAAAGATTGGATAACGATGTTCGTGAAACTCAACGTAGTTATGTGACAAAAGAAGACTATCACAGAGATATTGACGAGATTAAAGATATTTGTAAACAGATTTTCAACAAGCTAGATAACAAAGCAGATAAGGCAGGGTAAATCTATCAATCAAGACGACTTAGCCTACGTAGAATTTGGGGATGTCCAAGGTCTCGGTAGGCTTGCGTTTGAAAACTATTTGCAACACGAACTGTTCTATCAAACACTCAACAGTCGTGGGATTGTTACTCCTTTTTACCCTATAGAAGAAATAGACCCGTCTAACATTGACGACTGGCTACTTATCCACAACCAGATGCACGAGTCATTAGCGTCTATTCTGAGGCTCAACAACCCGTTTCAGTTGCTAGACGCTGACTTTAACGTTGAAGATGATTTTTATGATTGGCTGGGTGTACACCAAGATATTCACCAGCAGATAGCACAAGCGTTAGGAGTCGTGTAATGGCTAAGATGAGCACACAAGATATTCTGGCAAAAAGCCTGGCTCGTAGCGGTCAAGACCCTAAAAAGGTACACGGTGCGATGTCTCATCTTGTCCAGACTGACCCTAAATTTAGAGTTATGCGGTCAGGAAACACTCTTTTCTCCTATTACAACAAAGGTAATGGAGTTGCTGACGTTGCGATGGATACGGCTGCTACGCCACAAGAGTTGGTCAAAGACGTAAAAGAATTTGCTAAAGCTATGAAAGTTGCAAAGTTCCATCAAGGAAGATTTCACATGGCTAACCCACAAATAGAGAGAGTTCTCAAGATGGCTGGTTTGCAGTACAAGTTGCAACCTATGCCTGGTGGTCAGATGTCTGTCGTGGTGGAGGTCTAATGAGTAACGCAGTACAAAGTTTAGGCAATGACGTAACAAAAGCAGTCAATGCTATTGGTGACGTTGGTCAAGCCATTATTGACAATCCTTTACCCGTCATAGAAACAGTAGCGTTAACCTACGCACTTGGTCCAGAAGGCGCTGCTCTATCAAGCACTATCGGTGCTCCTGCAACTGCTGCCGTGTCTGCTGCTGCGGTAGAGGCTGCTAACGGTGGTAATGTAAACCAGATAGCAACGGCTGCTGCCAGTGCTGGAGTAGGCTCTGAAGTGGCTAGTTTAGTTGCGCCTGTTACAACGCCTATAGAAGGCGCAGCTGCGGGTAGTACAAGCCCTGTAGCCTCTGCTGCGGGTGGTGCAGCAGGAGGAGCAACAAGAGCTGCGCTTACAGGACAAGATATTGGGAAAGGGGCGCTAACGGGAGGAGTGGTTTCTGGAGGTGCTGCACTAGGTGCTCAAGAAGTGTCTGCTCTAACCTCGCCTGGACCTATGTCAGGCACAGGATTGACCGTACCTACAAATGCGTTGCCACAAGTTAGCCAATTCGAAAATGCGCCTACAAGCACGGAAGGATTAAAATTACCTTCTAGCGTTTTAACGGGTGAGACTGTAGAACCTGGTGCGCCACAAGCCCCAGGATTGCAATACACCTTATCCCCTACTGTATTTACGCCTGGCGGGGTTGATTATGGATTTACTCAAGCCACACCAACAGATACACTAACGTCTACGCCACAGACAACTCCAGGTCTGTCTCCGCAAGCTCAGTCTGCTTTGCAATCCGTCTTTGGATTTGGACTCGGTACTGCTTTAGCTCCTAAGTCAACAGGATTAGGTGCTATAGGAGCAAGTACAACTGGAATAGAGTCTTCTGGCGGTACAACAGGCACAACGTCTTCTACAACAGGAGGTTCACCTGGTGGTACTGAGTTAGACCCTAGCACGGGTAAAGCACCAGAGTTGGCATGGGGCGATAAATATTCATCTTTGAAGGAAGGCTTAAACGTATGAGCGCAATTAAAAAACTTACAGGCATGGGCAGTGATGTTCGCCAGATTGCCAAATTGTTGCAAGCAAAAGCCCCTCCAGGTCACAAACTAGCTTTCATTAGCGAGGAAGAAGCTGCGCTTTTAAAGAGTCGTGGTGGTTCTGGACGCATTACTCCAGAGGGTATTCCTTCCTATGAAGAAACTTATTATTCAGAACCTACTAGCGTACAAGGTATGCAACCTGTTAGTGAAGCTGCTCCTGTTACTGCCCCAGCGCAGACAGGTTCAACATACTATACAGACCCAACAAGTGCACAGGGACAAGCACCTGTTGCGTCAACACCGTCACCCGCAACATCTGACACATCACCATATAGTTTTAGTGCTAACACTGGAGCTAATCCTCCTGCGTCATCTGATTCTTTAAGAATACCTAGTTACAACGAAAGTTTGGCGTTGCCTAGCTCTTTGCAAGCTCCTGCATTAGGTTCATTACCCGCTACGCCATCTGCAACAGCTGCTCCTGCTATACAACCAGCGTACAGTTTTAATGCTCCACCAAGTTCTACTGACGTTGGCGCTGCAGCAGTCTCTCCAACAGCTCCAACTGATAAATCGTTCTACGACAAAACTTTAGAAGCTCTAGGTCAACCAAAAACGTTGGCTGCCCTTGGTATTGGCGGTGTACAAGCAGCTTTGGGAGCTAATGCGGTACGTAAAGCTCAACAAGATGCTGCTAAAGCTAAAGAACAATTACAGTCTATGGCTGCGCCTTATCAACAACAGGGTCAGCAATTACAACAGTTGGCTCAACAAGGTCAACTCACTCCTGCTAACCAACAAACTTTACAGGCTGCACGTGCTCAATTAGCCCAAGGTGCTGAGGCTAGAGGTGGTGTTGGCGCAGCGCAAGCAGCTAACCAAATTGCCACATTAACACAAAGTTTATTGGCTAACCAAATGAACATGGGTATTCAGTTGCAAGGCGTTGGCGATAAGATTGCTCAAGGTGCTATTCAGACGGGCATTCAAGCTGACCAATACATCAATCAACTTACCTCTAGCTATGCTCAAAACATTGCTAGAACGGTTGCAGGAGCTGTTGGCTTGCCTGGTCAAACGCAAACCACAACAACAGTTCAACAATCATAAGGGGTAGACATGGCTGAAACACTATCCGACATCATGGGCATAAAAGACCCATTTGCTCAAAACGTTCTTAAATCAGCACAAGCTAAAGGCGAAGTTGAGGCTGCCGAAAAGAAAGAAAAGGCTTATGGTCAACAAGAATTGGCTAAGGCTGAAGCAGAAACTACAAAGAAATTTGCAGAAGAACGTGAGCCTAAAGAGTTAAAAGAAAAGTACGAAAAGACTGTTGACGAGTTAGGCAAGCCTTTTATTCCTACGCAACAGACTGCTGGAGACTTAGGCACTATTTTTGCCATGACTAACATTCTTGGTTTCTTAATTGGTGGTGGCGCTAAAGGTTCTGCTCAAGCTGCTTTATCTGCCCAAAACGGTATGCTAGAAGGTTATCAAAAAGGCCAGCAAGACATTTACAAGAAACAAAAAGACATCTTTGACGAAAATCAAAAAGCTCTTAGTAAAGCCGTAGAAGGTTTGAGAGACGAGCTTAAACGTGCTGCCGAGACTGCTTCTGTCAATAAAGAACTAGGATTGGCGCAAGCTAGACAGGCTATTGCTAATCATCAAGCAAAACAAATGGGTGAGTATTTGGACAAGATGGGTGTTGCAGCAACCTATGAGTTGTCTGAAAAGGCTTGGCAAATCAATGAAAAGCTAAAAGCAGAAAAGCGTGCAGAAGAAGACCGAGCAGAAAGACGTGCTCACGATAGAGAAGTAGAGCGTCAAGGTCGTGAGCGTTTAGCATTAGAAACAAGAAAATTTGAGTCTAAAGCATTAAAAACATCTGATGATTTGCAAGAATATTTGTTATCAAAAGGAATAAATATTTCTTCTGCAAATGACAGAAAAGATATATCAAAAGTTGTATCGTCAATGGCAGAGTTAAATTCTTTGCGTAATGACATATTAAACAAACCAAACTTGGTTGGAAGGCAAGGACAAATACAACAATTTACAGATAGATACTTAAAATCTTTAAAAGGAGAAGGTGCTCCTATAGATGAATCAAAAGTTCCTGAAGCAGACCAAGAAGCTCTGTTGTTTTCAAAAAAATATGCTTCTATGTTGACTCGTTACGAGCAAGCATTAGCGGGTGGAAGCCGAGGATTTACTGTTGCTTTCCAAAAACGTTTTAACGATTTGTTGTCTCAAAATCAATTTAACCCAGCATCTGCCGTTAGATTGCTTGACGATATGTCGCATGAAATTGCTGCAGGGGCAACTCAAAAAAGTCCTCAAAAACTCACTTATGGAGTTCTTGAAGACATGGCCTCTAACTTTCAAAGTGCAGCAGAAACGCCAACGCAATCACCCAAAGAAGCAAACGCAGAAAAACCAATTCCTACGGAAGCCGATAGAGAAAGAGGTCGGTCTAGCGAATCTTCTCGGCAAAACTTTATTAGACATTTTGGAGTAGAACCATAATGGCTGACTTTGATTGGGATAAACCCGAAACAAAACAAACATCAGATTTTTCTTGGGATAAACCTGAGTCAAAAATACCTACTGGTTCAGACCGAACTGTTCCATTAAAAGGAGAGTTGGCTGGAGAGCCAAAGTTTTTGGAAAAGGCTGCTATGTATGCTTCAGCCGTTCCTGCGGGTGGATTGGTTGCAGGAGGATTAAAAGCTGCATCGGCAGGAACTCGTTTTGCACCTTACGCTGCTCAACTTGCTGAGACTTTAATTCCTAAAAGTTTAGGTGCTTTAACAAAGGCTACGGCAGGAGCTGGAGCTGTAGGAGCTGGAGCAGAGGGAGCTAGAGCTTTATCTGCACAACAAGGTGCGTCTCCGCAAACTCAAGAGTTAGTTGAAATGGGTGCAGGATTAGGTCTTAGTGGACTGGGAAGTATTCCTGGGTTGGTTAGAAGTGGAGCAAAATCATTGTTAGGTATGCCTACTCAAACTGGAGAAGCTATTGCTAAAGAAGCAGAGAAACTAGGATTTAAATTGTCTCCAGCGCAAGTACGGGCAGAAGAACCTATTGCGTCTAAAGGAGCTACTTTTGCTGCCGAAAAAAATCAAACTTTAGCAAACAAATTAGCTTCCAAAGGAACTGGAAAAGAAGTTAGCGAAATTGATTCCAAGTTTATTGGTGACAGATTGAAAGATTTGGGTGGTGATTTTGATGCTATATATAAAGGTAAAACTTTTAATATAGACAAATCTGCCATAGATGCTATTAAACAAATTAGCGACATGGAATCTCAATTACCAACTGCGGTAGGTATTTCTCCTGTTAAGCAAGTTGCAGATGACATTCTTAGAAATTACCAAGCATTAGCGACAAGACGTGGTGCTCAACCTAGCACGTTTAGTATTGATGGAGAGGCTTTGCAAAGATTAAGAAACGCATTGACTCAAAAGGCTAGAAGCACGTCAGCGACAAATGCAAGAGAAATTTATAACTTGGTTGATTCTGTTGACGAATCTGTAGCTAGGAATCATCCCAATGTAGCTGAAAAGCTAAGTGAATTAAGACCGCAATATAGAAATACCATTATCTTAGAAGACTTGTACAAGCAAGGCGGTATTCATCAAGGCAATATTAGCTTAGATAGGCTAGGAAATATGCTTAGAACAGACAGAGGTGTTGTTAGACGTAGTGAAAAAGATATTGATAAATTAGGTGAAATTGGTCGAGAAATGCAATTAAAAGCCATGTGGGAGCAATCTGGTTCACGCACTACACCTGGAGCAGATGTTTTGAAATCCGCATTAGGCACTGGTTTAGGCATGGGAGCAACTGGACTAGGATTAAGAAGCCAGTCTGCTCGTGCTCTACAGCGTAAATTAACTCAGCCCGTGACAGAAGGTACTTCGATTGCTGCTCCTGCCGTAGTTTCTTCAGTTGTTGGTCAACGTAAACGCAAGGAGAATAAAGATGCCACTCAAGAAAGGTAAAAGCCGTGAAGTCATTTCAGAAAACATTAGCAAGCTCACAAAAGAGGGTGGTCGCCCCAGGAAGCAAATTATTGCTATCGCTTTGTCAACGGCTCGTAAGTCCAAAAAGCCAGGAAAAAGGAAGTCAAAAAGATGAGCGACAAAAAACCTAATCTATCTGTTGGCAGGGGTGAGAAGCAGTCTGTTGCAGCTGGTGGTGGTCTCACCGCTAAAGGCAGGGCTAAATACAACCGTGCCACAGGAAGCAATTTGAAAGCGCCTCAGAAGTCTGGTCCACGTCACAAGTCTTTTTGCGCCAGGTCTAAGAGTTGGTCTGGAGAACGTGGAAAAGCAGCTAGACGTAGATGGGGTTGCAGATGAGCAAGAAAAAAGATAAAGGGCTTAACCCTGAGTTAGAAAGACATATCAATCAGCTTTTGACGATTGTCATGGCTGACGATACCGCTTCCATTACCGAAAAAATGAAAGTGGTGGACCG
>Ga0214207_1000388_pt1 | contig 13375 bp, 4 predicted proteins | sample TroBogEpilimnion_6_FD_153045 | JGI IMG/M metagenome (GOLD analysis project Ga0214207, IMG submission 153045) | Freshwater microbial communities from Trout Bog Lake, WI - 13JUL2009 epilimnion | ecosystem: Environmental > Aquatic > Freshwater > Lake > Epilimnion/Euphotic zone | place: Trout Bog... | reverse complement strand
GGCACAGCAATTGTTTTATCAAATGAGGTACCACTATTTACAGTCGATGTACCTGAAACCCCACTATCTGTAGACCAAGTAATTTTAAGGGTGTTAGCGCCACCTTGATTTATTGTTAATCTAATATAATAGTTTGTGGTTACATTATTAGCTGTATTAAATCCTGTTTGTGTAACATAATTTGGTTGTATAGCCGTAATTTGTGTAACATCAGTATTAAATAACAAACCAAGAATAGCAGTTGCACTATGACCACAAGGATCTGTTATTGATAATTTACCAATGAATTCACCAGTTCTCGGTAAACCAACGATATCTTTTGTGTAATAATAATCCATAATGATATCGTTGTTCACTTTTCTATAACCAACATTACCATATGAGGCAACTTCATACCTTGTAGAATCGGTTGCATCATAAAACGTATCTAAACCACTTTTTAGTTTAGCATCAATACTTGAGCCGTTGAAACTATTAACCGTAAAACCTGTTTGTAATAATAAATTACTCTTAAAGAAATTTAAATTATTTTTCACAGCATCTGTTAATGAATATATATCTGATTCATAAACACTAACCTTCGTTCTATCTTTATAGAATGTATAATTATCAACCAAACAAAAATCTGCTGGAACCCAATTTACTGTATCCTGGAATGGTAATGCCGTTGTTGTGGCTATATTACTTAAATTCCTATACAATATACCTCTACTCACAGCATATCTATTAATCATATATTGTGAAGATGAATAATAACCTCTTGTCGATTGAAAATCTCTTGGATTATTTACGTTAGAATCATAACATAACCATTCAAATATCGGACAATAGTTCATATTAAACTTATCCATTCTTCTGGTTCCAACGGATGTATCATAATCATAATCTAAATTATACATATGGTTTTCTGTTGGATAATAATACACATTCCCAACCTCATTTGTTGGTGTATAATAATTTATTAATATATTATTACCACCATCGTAGTTCATTATATTTGTACCATTGGGTTGATAACTATATTCATAATAACCAAGGGTATTTATTGTATTATAAGTATTTGATATCGGTAAAGAATCTAAATACATACAACCCGAACCTATAATGTTTTTATTAGCACCTATCGGAGTTGTTACAAGTGTACCAGTACCAGTTGTACCACTAAGAATCCAACCTAAAGTATTACCATATAGATCACTCGGAATTAAATTAGGTAATCTAATCGCAACGTTATTTTCATTATTTAACGTAAAACCTAACGAAGGTGTGTAAATTGATCTAACTATACCGTATTGAAAAGGATTATTCGATGAAGAAACATCAGCACCTGTTGTTGTCAATTGTGTCCAATGCCCAAAACTTATTGCTGGGTCATTTGATAAAATAAATGGTGCCATACTACTTTGTAGGTTTTGAAACCATCTAAAATTAGAACCAATTTGTCTACCAATAATATCAAATCTATTATAAAATTGTCCATTACTTGTTGTTACACCTGTAGAATAAACTAATGGTTTATTATAAATAAATCTATAAACACCACCAGCATATGAAACAAGATTACCAAATGATAAATTCAACGTTGTTCCTGTTTCATTATATGAAATTAATTCACCACCCGTATATGGATAAATGTTAGTACGATTCACATTATAATGTGAAAATCTCTCATATCCCCAAGGACTATAATTTTTAGGATCAAACCTAATTAATTCTTCAAAACATGAGTGTGCGCCATTAGGTGCATAAATTGGGTTAATTGAGTATGCGTATGTGGTTGTACCACTAATTAATTTATAACAATGTGCTGGTGTAATATCATTAGTACAAACAAATACCCTATCAACATTTACCGTTTCAATACTGTAACCAGATGTTGTTGGAACAACTCGTTTATAGTTATTGATTGTAAATTTAACCATATCGTTAATTTGATAATTCATTATATTTGGGCTATATGGTTCTATTGAACTTAGAATAGCTTGATATAATTCATTACTATAAACCTCATTTTCGAGCTGATATGTTGTTCCTGTGATTAATACACGTCTTTTATCATAGATTGTACCTGGATTATTTAAATCCAATTGTGTATAATCTAAAATACCAGAATCGTATGCTTGGAATAACTGATAAGTAAAAGTATTACCCGTACCAACGATTGCTGATCCGTTTAATGCCGATCTTGACGGTATATAAGGGTAAGCGTTATCTGTATCAAATAAACGTCTACGTATATTTTTACCAATTATAATATTATTTGTAACAGAAGCACCTTCATAAAATTCAGGTACATTACCTAAATAATAATCCGCTGCCGTAATATTATATGTATATGGAATACCATACTGACCAATAGAACTTGTTGTTATTGAGTTGTATGGTAATTTTTTTGTTGATATATTAAAATTAAAATTAACTTTATCATATTTTATATCTTTATCATACAACATTTTATCCGTATCTGTCGCATAAAGATCATTATGAAACTTTTGATAATAATCAACAAATAACTTGTTGAAGATACGATTGGTATCAGTTGTTTGATTATATTTTAATCTTGGTACATTTAAATAATAGTGATTTGTACCTGGTCTATTATCTTCAAAAATATAGTTATCAACACTAATAAATGATTGTGTTGTACCTGTTTGTGTATCGAATTTACCGACTAAAGGAGCTATTGATAAACCATACTCATATTCGGTACCATAAACAACTTTTCTACCACTATTGAACATTAATCTAAATCTACCATCATCAACAGGATCATAAACATTTAATGCTGGATCGTCATAAACATAATCTATTGTTTCATATCTTTGTAATGTACAAGCCTGATCAACAGGTTCAACCACTAAAAATACTTTTTCATTAGCCACAAAAAAGCCCTCAAATATGAACTCAACCATATTTTGATCGGGTGTATTTGAACCAGATATTAAAAATTCTTGTTCGTTAATAACCACACCATAGTTATTTACCAATCTAACCTTTACACTTTGATTATTGTAATACTCAGTTGTAAAATATAGTATTATGTTAAATTTAAGATATGAATTTTGATTTATAAGGTAATAACCAGTATTGTTAGGTACTAAAGTTAAATCAGCTGATGCTGAATCAAAATTAGTATTTAATGATTGTATTGATACATAATTTGATTGGTTTGGTATTAAATCAAGCGTATCATTAAGTGTTTGTATTAATGTTTCATCTGTTTGAGGAACATAGAACGGGCCTATCTGTGTATTATCCACAGGATAAAAACCATCAAAATTCAAAGTAAAACCATCACTAATATATAAAGTATTATTGATTACATTATTTTGTACCAAATATGTATTATTTCTGGTTGTGCCTGAAAAAATATAATCCAGATTAATTGATTTACTAAGATTAATCGGTATGGATGGCGTTGACATAGACAGATCCATCTTATCAATATAAGCTGGCGCAACATGCATTAATGGATCGGTAATAGTTCTACCTGAATAAAGTGAAAACATATCACCTTTATTGTATGTACTGATAGCGATACCAGATGTTGTACTTACAACAGGTGCTGTTGTTGTACCTGACGCTGTTATACCCGTAACAACATAAGTTATATTTGGTGTTGGGGTATATTCGATTAATTCATTCTGATAATAAGTAGTACCAGAAGTCCAAATTTTTCTTTTTCTGTATGGAACAGCCCAAGCACCTGATTTACCTAATACATAATTAGATGGTGCTGTTATTGACGTGTTTTTACTATAACCATAATAATATGGTTGTCTGATCGTTCTCGTGATATTATTATCATCAACATATACAGCATTAGCTGGATATATATTTGTTGCACTTGAATTAATGTTCAAACTAACAGTTCTACCAGAATAATCATAATAACATACGTGCGGTTGTGGTGGTGGACAATCGAATGTTACACCCATATCAATATATGCGTAACCAAGACTAATTGATTTTAAAAAATATTCTTTTTCAACCTGGTTTGGTAAAGCGTTAGTTATACCATTACAATCAGGGAATGTAATATTTTTAGCATCGGTACCTCTTGGAATATGTGTATATAATGGTGTACCTGTAGCCATGAATGTTCTTGAAAATGACGATGTTGTAGTACCAGAATATATCATAAACGGAACCGAATGATATGGCGTTTGCACATACGTTGTTCCAGTTAAAGTAAAACTACTCGTATCAGGATGAAATAATGATACTATATTTATATACGATGTTCCTATTGATGATGTAAAAGGATAACCACCTGGGTATGGGAAATATGCCGCTATTGTATTTAATCTAAATAGTTCACCGTTATATGAAACAAAAACACCATAACGTCTTAATTTATTTGGATTACTATTAAACAATAAGCTGTTTGATGCTGTTCTGCCATAAATTTCATTTATATTACCACTATAACCAGTAACCGTAAAATCGGTATTTGGTAACCAATCGGTTACATTGTAACCACCTGAACACCATTGAGTATTACTATAATATACACCAAAATATTCGTTAATTGTTGGATCAATACCAACCAATCTCGTTCCTAAATTACCAGATATACCAAATTCAACAGGTACACCCTGAATACTTGGTTTATTAGCACCAATATTACCATTAACATTATTTTGTCCTTGATACACTGGTTTCTGTGCTTTCATACTAAACTCAGAACCCACAGTACCTAACCAACTTACATCTTTATTTAAACCTTGTTTATAAACAAATTTATTGTCATTAAAAGCACTATTTTTAATTTTTTTACCAGTATTAATAATTGATGTGGCTGGCGTAAATTGTTTAATTAAATTAACCCAATAAGTATCAAAATACGATAAGAAATCTAATCCTTTATCGTATGTAACGTACTCATTACTTAATTTCATGAAATCAAAATATATCTTTGTTAATGTTGGATATGTTTTGATTGTTTTTCTATTCTCAACTTGTATATACTCATCCAATGCCTGTTTCATGAACTGATTGAATGTTATTTTACCAGGTTGAATAGTTCTGGTATATCCACTAAATAAATTAGTATCAATATCAACATGAAAATTTTTAAAATATGAGTATATAGAATAATCCATTATTCGATCCAAAGATAAATAAACCTCAAGCTCTTTTGAATTGATGGTTAATCTTGAATCCTTTTCGTAATAATAGGTACTTCTTAAATCATTATCGTTTTCGTTATATCTTGGTGTTTCACTATATACCCATGACTTAACATTATCGATTGTTTTAAAAAGAGTAAATCCTTTAGCACCATCAAAATTGGTATAAGCCTTAATATATTTTTTACCAAAATCATAAGGGCCTATATTACTACTATCTTGTGTAAAATAACCACCATCTTCTTGATAAGAAACATTTGCTGGTATTGTTGGGTATCCATTAACATCAAACGGATAATTGCCGAGTAATGACAAAGGATCAATTACGTTTGTTGTTTCATATATTTGATTTAACTTACTAATAGGATCAATCGTATTTTCAGCTATATAGATATATTCATTAATTTCAATAAGATATTCAGGTACACCAACCAATTTCAATATGAAATCAATCCCTTTTCTTGTACCCTTGCTTTTAAACAAATAAAAAGCGTTAATAGCTATCCTTCTCCACAATTCAATATCCAACTCAGCTGGTGTAATTGTGGTTGTTTTGGTGTCAGCAACAGTAAACAAATTATCAACCATTGTATCGATATTTTGTTCTGTAAAAGAATCAATACCCAACATAGTTGCAAAATTTTTAACCAATACATCTGGAATATTTTCAATTTTATCATATGATAAATTGGTCATATACGATAAACCATCAATATATTTTTGTACCTCATCAAAAATTCTACCATACATTTGAAACACCACTTCCATTTTTCTATCTGGTGTGTCAAATTCATGTAAAGAATCTGTTGTTAAAAATCTACTGATAATATTTGTTTTGTAGTTATCATAATCAGCGGATATATCATTTAATGTTGACAAGAAATCGTCAAAATCACTATCAAATAAATTAATGTTTACACTATCATAAATCGGAAAATAAATAGCTTCTTTCATTAATGATAAATTACCATTATCATCATAAACTGGTCTTGTGAACTCAGATTTATATTTTTTCTCATTAACATTGTATGTTAATAAAAATTTAGATAGTTGGCTCAAATTATTTATAAACTCATCATATTTTGCTGCGGATGGTTTAATATAAAATGATATGTTAGCTTCATTATTAGCGTTTAATTTATCAACAAACGGTAAACCAGATACTGTTAAAACAAGTCCTGTTAAATTATCCGTACTTGTTGTTGGTAATGTTGCACTAACAATCGGATATTCAATCCCGTTATATAATACAACGAAATCGGTAAGTGATTTACCAAAATTTCTTAATATTGTAAGTGATGAATCATCTATTTTTGTTGTTGATGCTTTTGTAAAATCCACACCAAATGGATTGAACATACTTAGAACATTAACCTTAAATGTTGAACTATTATCGGAAACATATCCAACGAAATTAGTTACTGTTGGATTTAAAATAGATGTGGGTGATAGTTTAATACCACCTGGATAATTTTGTGTTATTTCAATGATTGAATTTTTGAAACCCTCAGTCAAGGAAGAAAATCTAACATAATTCTCAAGTTTATGTGGGTCAAATAAAACTGTTGCTTTTAAATTATTAGCAATACTATCATTTACCGATGCAACAACATCGGTTGACGACAAATTATTTGCTTTAGCAATCGAATCAAGTGTAAACTGTTTAGTGAGATCTGGCGCTGATCCAACCGTAATTGGTTTTGAAGCTACGATACTTTTACTAATACTAAAATTACCCAAAGTGAAGAATGGATCACCTTTACTAATTTCAGTTTTTGAATTAGCAAATTGCATACCAACCAACTTATCACCAAATACATCACTACCAAACGCAGCTAATTTACCCTGTGCATTATGGAATCTTAATGTTTTTTCATATTCAATATATGTTGAACATGGTACATACGATGTAACACCATTAACTATATATGTACGATACCCGTTGCAACCTAATTGGATTGAACGGGTTAACGCATCTTGCGCATTTGTATATAAATCACCTAATATCGGTGTACTGCTGAAACTTAAATCTGCCATTAATTAATAATATTAGTATATGCTTTTGACGTATCAATTGTTGTTCTTTTACGTCTTACTTCGTATAAAGGTTTATCTAAGTTATCCTTAACCTCATATAAATCATATTGAGCATATATATTCTTATTTTCATCATATAAAGTATATATACCATCATCAATTGATTTTGTCTGATCACCATATAACGCTATAGCCAACGCATCAAGGTCATATCCGACCAATTCAACCTCAAAAACCTCTGGACTAAAGTTTGTATTGGTTATAATAACACTCTGTCCTTTTCGACCAATAAACGGTGCTGCTGTCGGTTTAAAACTTGGAGCCACATTTGGGGTTACAGTACAGAATAACATATTACCAATATTATTATATACGTATTTAATACTTTTTTGAGAACTGTTGGCTGTTGTTATTTGTACAGGTTCTGCAATAAATGAGGATGTTATGATTCTGTATAAATTTCTTTGTTTAGTACCATCCGAATTCAAATATTCCACCCTGTAGCCATCCAAACCATTATTAGTGAATTTACTAATATAATCAGCTGGGATTTTATCACGATTAAATATAAGACCTTTTACGTCAGGGAATGTTGATAATTCCGCACAATCGTCAATGGTTACCCTTATCTGTGCTGGTCTAATATAAACTGTATATATACCTTTAGCATTAAAAATTGTTTTAGGTAATGTTAAATTATATAATCCACCAAGAACTTCGAGATTTGTTCCACCAAGAGTAGTGTTACTCATGATAGGCGCTAACACCTGATTACCTGGTAATTTAGTAACTGTTTGTGTTTCATTAGCATTTCTGGTTGGGGTATAGATAACTATAACCTCAACATCTATAGGATCAACATCCGCTGGTCTTTTTATACCGTATACTCCAATACTCACAATATTAAATATTTAATTAATTTGTTATTTTTCTTATCCACAACAATAATATTAACGGGTTTTATATTTTTATTAACCCATTTAATTTTTTCATATTGTGTGGTATCAATTTTATTAGTAAATCTATTTGGTTTTATACCAATTAACATATCATATGTATAATCCGATTTTATTTCAATCAATTCGTCACCCAAACTAAAATCGGAATAGTAAACACCAAATGGTGTTATAATATTCTCACCATCTTTAGGTAATTCCATATTTTTAGAAATTAAATATTCAATATAAAATTTTTCATACGTACCCTGACATTTTAAACCACTAACCCTATAATATTTACAATACCCACCATATTGTTTTCGCTTACCACTTTTTGCGAATTCTTGTAGACCGCTTCTTATATTTGCACATACGGATTCTGACCTTTTTTTTCCTGTTCGATATAATGAGTTTGCCTCACCTTTAGTTCTACGAAAACCGCTTTTAGTTAAATATTTACTAATTGACGATTTATTTAAACCGATTAATTTGGATATTTCAACACAATTCTTTTTTTCAATTAAATATAAATTTTTAATGGATAGTTTCTGTTCATCAGTAAATTCAATTTTAACCCCATTACTATAACCAGGTCGAATTAGGTTTACCAATTTTAAATAATTCTTTATTGGTGTTAAACCTAATTTGACCTTATTACTTATTGTTGAACAAGATAACCCACTATTATAAAGTTCGGTTATTAATTGTTTTTGTTCAATTGTTGCTGATTTGTTTACCCAAACATTATTTTGTATTAAAATATTTTTAATATTATTTCTTTTTCGCCTCATTATTTCCGTTATATCTTTCAAAGAAGAACCACTTTGATATAAATTTAAAATTTTACTAACTTCTTCATCGGTGTATTTCTTACACGTGTGCTGATTTGTCATATTTTATTTGTTTTTCTTTACTGTGTTTGTTTAAAATTTATACCAGTTGTATTTATTTTATAATAACCAAGACCAATTTTCATCAATTCTTTTAAATTATCAACATTTTTTAGTCTTTTTACTGGTTCAAAAGCGTTATTTACACCCCTATCAATAAATACTTCAGATAAAATTTTCGGTTCATCCACAAGCCTATTATATAAAACAATATTTCCTCTGGTTTCAATATAATCTGGCGATCTTTTATACATAAATGTAGTCGTTCCATCAGGAAAATCAATATATTTTATCGGATATTGGGTACCAACATATAAAACATATTCAATTTTACTACCCTCACTTAAAATCATACCATAAATATCCGTACCATGAATCAGTATTTTTTTATTTAATCTACTAACAGGTGATACGTCAGGTGTAATTGTTTTTTTATTCGTCTGATCCAATAAAGCAATATTTCTATTAGCTATTACACTAATATTTTTATTCATTTTAGTAATTGTAGTATTCGTGACTTTTTTATTTGCCAATACCGATGCGGTATCATAAACACCAACTTTTGTATCCACAATTGAAGGAACTGTTGGTTCGATATAGGAATTTAAAATAGTTTTATATTTACTACTGGTCGTACCCGTTACAAAATATTCTGATGTATTAAAATAATTTTTAATCTGATCATAAGTATCATTTGTTGGTATAACGATTGGTGGGTTAAATAAAGGTAATATTTTAGTTGGTATATTTGGTTTGTTGTCACCAAATTTAATTGAAACATACGGATTTACAGCAGCAACATCTTTAGCTGGTACTATAGGTGTGATATTTGTTGCTGCTGAAACTATTTGTTCCAATTTATTTATATTAACCTCATTGACATCGGTATATGTACCGCTAATTGAAGCGTTTGAATTTAGATTAATTACGACATTGTAATCAGTATCACCAATTAGTATTTGCATTATTAAAACTTTATTGATATTTTATACGAAACAGGAATTGTGTATTTTTTCCTATTACCATACTTATCGGATAAAATTATATTTATATTAGCTGTTATCATTAAAATACCTGGTATAGCGTTATAAATATAGGTACCAAAAGTTTCACCCATGAAAAAATTAAGATTGATACCAATGGTTTCATTTTGTTTTATGATTAAATTATCTCTTTGACAATCAAGATTTAAACCACACATACAATCTCTTAAATTGATAAAGAAATTATTTGTGTTCATGTTTTTAACAGCATTATCTTTATTATTTAAAGCGGTAATTATTGGGTTTATGTCACTCATACCCTTTGTGTTAACTATGTTTTGATCCATGTCAATATCCTTACAAAGATATTCTTTAATTCTAACTGAATCATACGGCATATATGGTTTTATTAATTTATTCTGTCTTTCTATTGTTGAGTTCCAAAATTTTAGATCATAAAGATTTGGGTCAGCACCAGCATATTTATAGTTATCGGAATAACTACCTAAAACACTATAAAAAGAAGATATATTATTACTAAAAGTATCTGCATAGTGTCCACTACCTTTACCACAATTACTATAACAATATAGGTGTTGACCTTTATCCTCATTTCCATAGTTATTTACGTAATTGTTTACAATATAGGAACCAAGACTATCTGGGTTTGTTGTATCAAAATCTATCGATTCTATTATTCCGTAACTATTTGCAACGTCTTTATTATAAGGTGATTGTAATGCTTTTGGTATATTATTATAAAATTCTGAAATAACCGAATGATTATTGTTATTTAAACCGATTGGTGAGTAGGTTGCATAATTTTCAACAAAAATTCTTTGAGGTGAATTAGGTTTTGACTTATATTTTATATAAATGTTATCAACAACATCATAATTACTGTATACCATCTGGTACATGAAACCAACATTATTTGCATATAGCGGATCGTGTGTTATGTTTAAATCACCAATAAAAATATCATAAAGTATCGCATTATCATTATTGTTATTTGTTATTGTAATCGTATCAATTTGTTTTTGAAAACAGTTTGTTTTTATATCAATATTTGTATTATTTGTGGTATAAAGAGTTGTTTCATTAAAACCAAAAGTTTTTGACATTGATAATAAATTATTTGTATATTGTTTTAAATAATTTTTAGCAAGATTACCAATTGTATTTTGATACCTTATGTTAAAATAATTATCAATTGTTGTTTGATCTATATATTGAGCATTTATGGTATCTTCTTTATTTATGATTGTTCTATTAATAGATAAATCAAGTGTTTCGTTAAAGGTAAGTAAATAACTACTTGGCTCTTGTAAAGCTATGGGTCTTGTATTTGGAACAACTTTACCAGCCCAATAATCATCATAAAATAATTGGTAGAGATCAAAATCAAAGGCTTTTATATCATAATCACCAGAAACTTTATTATATTCATAAGTATCATACTTTTTCTTAGTAAAATCAAGATCAAACATAAGATATTCATTTTTATGGTTAAAATTAGTAACCGACTGAATACCTTTCTTATATTTTGTATTTATTGAGGATGGTATCAATGGTATTCTAACACCATTTAAACTATCCCAAAAACTATATCTAACATATAATTTATTTATACCAAAATTTTTCAAAAAGAATAATGAATAACCTTCAACCGTTTCTTTTAACGAAAAAACAGGTCTTAATTGTTTTACACCATTAACGGATTGTTCAAACATCATATATCTATCAACAACAAATATCGGTATCGACATTATTTTTTGTTGGGTTAACGGATCTGTAGATGAATAAAAATCAAGTAGCAAAAATGAATTAAATAAATATGATTTATCTGCAAATTTATTTACGTAATCTTTCCAGGTGTCTATCTGTGTTGAAAACGGAAATGTAAACGTGTTATAAAATAAAGGTAATCCAGCTTTAATCGGCTTTAATTTTATATATTCACCAACATAGTTGGTTACAACATATGGTTTATCCTGAACTACCGATTTAGCATCTTTAAAACTATTTAAATGCGTTTCTGGTAATGCATGATCATTATTCTGTTTAAAATCAAATGGTGATAAATTATTCGTATTACCTGTTAATATACCATAGGCAGTACTTAAATAAGATGAAAATGCTGGCTCAATATTATTAATAACATCCTGGTTAAACTTCATATCTTTAAAATCCAGAAAATATATAAAATAATTTATGGTATTGGAATTCGGTTTGAATTCGAATAACTCAGAATCAAATGGCGGGTTTATTACATCTCCAGTTGCCTTAACCAATAATTGATTATAATAAAATGTATCATCTGACGGTACATCACTATTATAAATTTCCACATTAAGTTTTAGATCACTATTATTAAATACGTTTAGCATTGTATATTATTATATTTTTTATAAGTATTATTTGTCGAACCAGTTATACCTAAATCAAATGTATTTGTTAACGATTTGATGTCATTTATTATATTATTTATGTTCGAATTATTTATTTGTGTTAAATCATTACCACCCAAAACATATTTAGGTGTTTTATTACTTTCAATATTCAAAAATAATTTTACATCGTTAAAAACATAAAATGAATTATTCATGAAAGGAAAATCCACCATATTTCCATTATCATCCGCTTGACCCACATCATAAAATGTTTTCCAGATATAATTTTCCTGGCTCTTACTAAACACAGCATATGATGGTATTTGTGATATATTTTCAGCAACGTTTAAATATGATGATAATAATTTAATCGGTATATTACTGAACGGTTTATAATAAAACAAAACATCGTTATGAATAAACCTATGATTTATATCCATTATTTCTGTTTCTTGTAAATTCTCAGTACTATATTCACAAAGTGAGATTAAATATTCCTTACCTATATGCGGATTATCTTTCATTATCTCAAAACCATCATTAATATTAGTAAACTCAATTAATCTACTAAAATTACTTTCAACATCACTAAATTTAGAATTTGTATCGGTTTTTTTAATAATACCAATATATAAATTATTAACAGGATAGTTAAGATGATCAGTTAAATCGGTTAAATCAATTAAATCATTAAATACATAATTCATGTTTTTCACCCCAAATGGAGATAATGCAAACCCACAATTATCAAATCCATCTAATACGGAAATTACAACACCTTTTTTTACATAGTATTCTAATATTTCATTATTCTGGATTTTTCTAACAAATATATTTGGCTTTACTGTTTTATGGTATGATGGTCTTGAACTAACGAAATCCGTCACCCCAGAAGCATCAAAATATCCATGATCAATATTATTAATCACAATATTCATTTTATCTTGAATAGCTGAATTTGTTAAATCACCTTTTATTTTTAACGAGTTAGATTTAACACCA
>Ga0214207_1000387_pt1 | contig 13391 bp, 11 predicted proteins | sample TroBogEpilimnion_6_FD_153045 | JGI IMG/M metagenome (GOLD analysis project Ga0214207, IMG submission 153045) | Freshwater microbial communities from Trout Bog Lake, WI - 13JUL2009 epilimnion | ecosystem: Environmental > Aquatic > Freshwater > Lake > Epilimnion/Euphotic zone | place: Trout Bog... | reverse complement strand
GGTATCACGTCAAGGGCGCGATCAAGAATCGGGTCTTGCTGATCGGTACTGTGCTCGCTGCTGTTTATGCGTTCTTCTTTATTGTGGCGTGGTTGTTTACTGACAATAAGTACATCGGGTTTTTCGGCGACTACCAGCGCCGCACCGGATTGTTGTCATATCTCTGTTTGATTATCTTTTTGATTGCTACCTCTTATTTAATTCGTATCGGAAGTGTTGCTCGGTTAGAACGTGCCGCTGTCATCGTTGGGTTTATTACGGGATTCTACGGGCTGCTCCAGCACTACAACGCTGACTTTGTGAAGTGGAACAACCCATACAACTCAGTCTTGTCGACTCTAGGTAACCCAGACTTTGCTGCCGCGGTGATGGCGATCTTCTTGGTTGTGTCATTTGGTGTTGCTATTCAAATGAAGCAGCCACTGTGGTTGCGTGGGCTTGCTGGTGTCAACGTTGTTTTGTTGTTGGTAGTTATTGTCTTCTCGCAGGTGCGCCAAGGATTGTTGGCTGGTGCTCTGGGTGTGGCGATCGTTGTGATTGTGTGGGTCTGGCAGCGACGGAAGATTGCTGCGTGGGTCTTGACCGGGTTAGGAATGATTGGCGGATTGCTCGGTGTTGCCGGCATGCTCAACATGGGACCACTGACTAAGTATTTCTACAAAGTCTCTGTGACCTATCGTGGTGACTACTGGCGCGCAGGCTGGAATATGTTTGTGCATCATCCGTTGTTTGGTGTGGGACTTGATCGATTTGGTGCGTACTTCCGCCAGTATCGCGACGCTACCCAGGTGGCTCGTCGTGGTCCAAACATCATCTCTAATGCAGCCCACGATGTGCCTGTGCAGCTTGCCTCTACAGGTGGAATCTTTGTCGTTCTCGCCTTCTTGGCGTTGACCTTTTTTATCTTGTGGCGCGGTGTTTTTGCGTTGCGTAAGACAACTGGTGCTGATCAGATTGTTGTTGCGGTGATCTTCGGTGCATGGGCCACGTACGAGGCGCAGTCACTTATCTCTATCGACAACCTAGCGATCGCTATCTGGGGTTACATACTTGGTGGAGCTGTTATTGGTGTCTCGGTATTGCCGGGGACCGAAGTGAAGGTTGCTCAGGCAACAAATACACATATTGTGCAGCCGCTTGTTTCTTCGGTGCTTGCACTACTGATGCTTATTGTTGGAATTCTCTTCTTCGAATCAGAGTCAGCGATGCATACCCTCGCTGGTATCGCTATTCCAAAGCAACAGAACCAGCTTGCGACATATGAGCAATATGCGCTCAAGCCTCTTGGCTATGGATTTAAGGAACCAAACTTTGAGGTCACTATCGCAGGTGATCTAGCAGGAGCTGGATTCGCGCCAAACGCTATTACGCAATTGCAAGGCGTGATTAAGAGCGATCCACATAATTATGATGCCCAAGATATGCTCTCGCGCATCTATGAGTTCCAGAAGAATTATGGCGCTGCTATTCCTATTCGCCAGACCATGGTGAAGGAAGATCCATTTAATAAGACTTTGGCGACACAGCTCAGTACTGATATTTCTTCAGCCACACCTTCAGTGAAGAAGTAGCATGAAAGTATCTGTTGTTGGTCAGGGCTATGTCGGGCTGCCACTAGCAATTGCCGCTGCGAATGCTGGACACGTGGTTGTGGGGATCGATACCAATCCTGATTTAGTTGTGTATTTAGAGAGCGGTCGATCACCGATCGGGGATGTGCCTGATACTTTTATAAGTAGCGTCTTAGGCTCGTTTTATAGCGTGAGCACTGGTTATGAATCTATTGGGTCATCAGATGTCGTGGTGATCTGCGTGCCAACACCGCTGGATAGCTCGCATGAGCCTGATCTAAGTGCGCTTACCTCTGCGTTGGGCTCTGTTTCATCCGAGCTTTCGGCGGGCACTCTGGTGATTATCGAATCCACTGTCGCGCCGGGTACAACTCGTGGGCTGGTTGCAGATATTTTGAACCAAGCTGGCGTGGGATACGAGCTGGCATATTCACCAGAACGAATCGACCCAGCTAACAAGACTTGGAATGTGACTAATACACCCAAGTTGGTTGCGGGAATTACCGATAGCGCACGAGATCGTGCTCAGACTTTTTATTCGTCGTTTGTTTCTTCAGTCTCGGTCGGTAGCTCTGTCGAGGTAATCGAGACCGCTAAATTGTTAGAGAACAGTTTTCGATTGGTCAACATCTCATTTATTAATGAGATCGCGGGATTTTGTTCCAAGCTCGGGGTCGATGTCAGAGAAGTGATCGAAGCTGCAGCGACTAAGCCATATGGCTTTATGCCTTTCTATCCAGGTGCCGGAGTAGGCGGACATTGCATTCCCGTCGACCCGTCTTACTTAGCGGCGGCGGCGCGCACCGTGGGTGCACCGATGCGATTTATTGATCTGGCGAATGATGTGAATCTCTCGATGCCCTCCTACTTTGTTGGGGTCGCAAGCGGAATGCTGGGATCACTTGTGGGTCGCAAAATATTGGTCGTGGGAATTGCGTATAAGCCAGATGTGGCTGATGTGCGCGAAACCCCCGCAGCTGAATTGATCTCGCTGCTTCGCAAAGCTGGAGCGCTTGTGAACTGGCACGACGAATTAGTGGGCACCTGGAACGGGGAGCTGACATCACCACTTTCTGGGGGCTATGACTTGGCGATATTGGTCAATCCTCATACAGGCACTGATCTAGGCTTACTTGGAGATACCCAACTCCTTAATACACGTGGTGGTTACTAGTGAAGTATTTAGTTACAGGCGGCGCCGGCTTTATCGGCTCACACGTCACCGATGCGTTGATCGCACGCGGGGATAGCGTGATCTGCCTCGATAATCTCTCGACCGGCAACTCCCATAATATCGAGCATCTTGTAGGCAATCCTTTATTTGAATTTATATCGGGCTCAATCCTGGATGTCGGTTTGGTCGATAGCGTTGTGGCGCGAGTGGACCATGTCCTTCATTTTGCTGCAGCCGTTGGCGTGTTCACGATCGTGGATAAGCCATTGGAATCGCTGATTACTAATCTGCGTGGGACTGAAAATATTTTAGAAGCCGCACAGAAACATGGCGCCGAAGTATTGATCGCATCTAGCTCTGAGGTCTATGGCAAAAATGGTGGCGGTCCTCTCAACGAAGAGTCCGACCGTATCGTGGGCTCTCCGCTCAAGAGTCGTTGGTCGTATTCAGAAGCCAAAGCGATCGATGAGTCGATGGCCTATTTTTATTATCAAGAAAAACGTTTAGCAGTTCGCCTGGTGCGTTTTTTCAATACCGTTGGTCCACGTCAAGTAGGTCACTACGGAATGGTTGTGCCACGCTTTGTTTCGGCAGCGTTAGCGAACGAACCGCTGACTGTGTACGGAAGTGGATCGCAATCTCGCTGCTTCTGCCATGTTTACGATGCAGTGGCTGGCGTATTGGCTGTGATTGATTCTGACGCAACCTTGGGTGAAGTTTTTAATATCGGCAACGATGATGAGATTACGATCGAAGATTTGGCACGAGAAGTAATCGAGCAGACTGGCTCTTCGAGTGTGATTGAGAAAGTCTTGTACGAGAAAGCCTATGCACCAGGATTTGAAGATATGCAGCGCCGGATTCCAGATATCACCAAGATCAAGCGGACAGTGGGCTGGAGCCCGAAGCGTGACCTAAGCATCATTATTAGCGATATCGCCGAATTCCTTAAGACCGCACATTAATGAGCATCATCTACACTAGGTACTATGTCTGAGACGGGTGCGATGCAGGTCTATGACTCAAGCATCCGCCAAACCCCAGTAATCTCCCAAGTCAGAGCAATCTGGGAAAACCGCGGGCTCCTACGCCTCCTTGTCGTTCGTGACCTGACTGTCCGCTACAAGCGCTCAGTTATCGGCGTCTGGTGGTCTCTGCTCAACCCCCTCTTTACAACCGCCGTCATGTACTACGTCTTTAATACAGTCTTTAAATCCAAGCTTCCCGGCGGCGCACCATTCCTGCCCTACCTGCTCTCAGGCGTACTACTCATGACCTTCTTCAACCAAGGGCTGACTATGGGCGCAGACTCAGTAGCCACCGGCGCTGGTGTTCTCACCAAGGTCTATGTGCGACCAGAAATCTTTGCAGCATCCGCCGCTATCTCAAGCGCTGTCAATTTCATTATCGGTTTAGCGCCGCTCACCATTGTCCTTGCGATCTACCGCAAGACTCCGACCTGGCACTTCCCGATGGCAATTCTTGTGATTGGTTGCATGATTTTATTTACAACCGGTCTCTCACTTCTTCTTGCCATCGCCTATATCAATTTCGATGATTCTAGATCTCTGATCAACATTTTCTTGATGGCGCTGCAATACATGACACCAGTCTTTTATCCAATCAGCGTGCTTGGACCTCATACTCGCGATGTCATCCAACTCAACCCGCTAGAATCTTTCTTGCAGATCTTCCGCCACGAATTTGGCAATGGCGGAGTCTCGACCCTCTTTAACTGGGAGATGATGTTTGCGTCATCGGTCATTGCATTCTTTGTTGGCTTCTATGTATTTATGAAGCGCTGGCCGAAATTGATGGCAAAACTATGAGCAACGAAAAAATCGTCGAAGTCACCGACGCAAAGCTGGCTTACCGTCGCACACGTCACCGTGTCTCATCCCTCAAGCAGACTGCGATTGACACCATCAAGCGCCGCATGTCGTACGAAGAATTCTTCGCGCTCAACGGTGTCTCATTCGATATCGCGCGAGGCGAGACAGTCTCGGTTATCGGTCGCAATGGAGCCGGCAAGTCCACACTTCTTAAAGTCGTGGCGCGAGTATTGCCACCAACCTCTGGTCGCGTGATTGTTCGCGGACATGTAGCCCCGATGATCGAACTTGGTGCTGGCTTTAATCCAGAGCTAACAGGCGCTGAAAATATCGTTATGTATGGCACGCTGCTTGGCCGCACCCCCAAAGAGATGCGCGGACGTATCGAAGCGATCGCTGATTGGGCCGGACTTACCGAGCACATGGATATCCCGATCCGCGCCTACTCCTCTGGAATGACAGCCCGATTGGCTTTCGCCACAGCAACCGATGTGACCCCAGACCTGCTGCTGATCGATGAGATTTTGTCTGTCGGAGACGAGGATTTTCGCGACAAATCAAAGGCCAGAACAGAAGAGATGATGAATAGCGGCTGCGCAGTGCTGCTGGTTTCGCACGATTTAGAGACTGTGCGCAAGATGTCATCGCGCGCAATTTATTTGGAACACGGCCGTCCAAAAGCATTTGGCTCACCCGATGAAGTCATCGAAACATATTTAGGGGATGTGCACCATTAAGGTTTTACATATCATCGCTCGAATGAATGTTGGCGGTACTGCTCGCTATGTCAGTGAAGTAGTCGATGCTATCCCGGGAAGCGTGCTTGCCACCGGCTATGTCCAAGGCGCTGAAATCGAAGATAGTTCTGTCTCGGCCGTAAAAGTAATTCGCATTACACACATGGGTCGCGAGATCTCACCATTGAATGATCTGCGCGCGCTGGTTGAGATCTACAAAGTCATCAAAGAGTTCCAGCCAGATATTGTCCATACTCACACCTTCAAAGCTGGCTTACTTGGTCGTTCGTTGCCTGGCGGCCACTACAAGCGCATCCATACATTCCACGGGCATCTCTTTGCGGATCAATCTTTTTCTACACTCGCTAAAGAGTTCATCACGATCTCTGAAAAGTTATTGGCCAATCGTTGCGCGCTGCTTATTACAGTAGGCGCAAAAGTTGGAGAAGAGCTCCGCGAGCAAGAGATTGGGCTTGATCAAGATTGGATCTCGATCCCACCTGGAGTCAACGCGCTGCCTCACCACGAAAAATTAGCTGCGCGCACCGAACTCTTGTTGCCACACGATGCCGTCTTGGTTGGTTGGATGGCGCGAATGACATCTGTGAAAAATCCAGCGCTATTGCTCGAAGTTGCTGCTCGACTTCCGGAAGTGAATTTTGTTATGGCTGGCGGTGGTGATCTTCTTGAGTCAATCAAAGCCAGTGCGCCTGCGAATGTACAAGTGATCGGCTGGAGCGACGCCCAATATTTCTGGTCGGCCGTTGATATTGCGATCTCGACCTCCGATAACGAAGGAATGCCGATTGCACTGATTGAGGCTCAGCTGGCTGGGCTACCTGTCATCGCAACCGATGTCGGCTCAAATGCCGAGGTTCTAGAAGATGGCCAGACCGGGATCGTTACTTCGCGCAGCGTGGACGAATTGGTCGCTGCCGTAGCCCAATTGGTTGCGGATAAAGCACTTCGAACCGCCATGGGAGTGGCTGGAACGCAGCGCGCGCAGCGTGAATTCTCGATGCACCAGATGATTTCGGCTCACAAGCAGGCCTACGAGCGGGTGCTTGCTACCCGCCGCTAATCCTCGTGCTGCCATAAACTAGTAGCCCCCACACACCTAGCTCCCACTTTTCTCTCAGGAAAGCCCGATTACATATCCCCATGACAACGACCAAGCGTCTGGCACATCGCGCCGGTATCGGTGAGCGCTACAACGCCGACTGGGCCGCAATTGTCTTGGGCGTTGGCCTAGGCCTCACTGTCGCGATCGAGATCGAATCGATGTCTGCCTCTGATTGGCACGGGGTCTATCCCACCATCACATCTATCTCGCGTTTGGCTGCCCTGGTCGGCTCTTACTTCGCCCTTGTCGGCTTAGTACTTGTGGCACGTATTCCGTGGATCGAACGCTCTGTCGGTCACGATCGCTTGGTGAGGTGGCATCGCAAACTTGGACCTTGGTCTTTGTATCTCATCTTCTTCCATGTCTTTCTTGTAGGACTTGGCTATGCCGGGGGAGATCGCGTCTCTATCGCGGTGGAACTCTGGCGCATGACAATTAAATATCCATGGATGATCGAAGCTGATGTTGCATTCGTCTTCATGATCGCGGCGGGAGTGAGCTCATACAAAAAAGCTCGCGCCAAGATGACGTATGAGACCTGGTGGAGCATTCACGCTCTGACTTATGCAGCGATCGCTCTGGGATTTATGCATCAAGTATTAACTGGGCCGATGTTTATCGGACACCCACTCAATAAGTATTTCTGGGAAGCTCTCTATATTGCATCAGCCGGTGTAATTGTTCTTTGGCGAATAGTGATACCAATCGTGCGCTCGCTGCGTCACGATCTAAAAATTGACCATGTCACGGTTGAGGGGCCGGGCATTGTGTCGATCGTGATGCGCGGGCGAAGCGTGGAGAAGCTTCGTGCCCAGGGTGGCCAGTTCTTTAGTTGGAGATTTCTCCAACGCGGACATCTTCTAGTGGCACATCCATATTCACTTTCGGCCGCACCTCAGCAGGGATATATGCGCATTACCGTGAAAGAGCTTGGCGATCACTCTGGCGATGTCATCAATCTCAAGCCTGGCACCCGCGTATTTTTCGAAGGTCCGTATGGAACATTTGTTGCTGGCAAAGCATCGCGTGGCCATGTTGTTCTGATTGGTGGCGGAGTTGGAATCACACCACTTCGTGCGCTCTTAGATGAAGTTGATTACACAAAAGAAGTAGACCTGCTCTATCGCGTTCATAGCGAGGAAGACTTAATTTTCCGCAAAGAGCTTGATTCAGTTGCAGAGCATCGTGGCGCACGTATTCACTACCTTGTGGGTTCGCGTAAAGAGCACCCGATGACTGCTGCATATATCTCGAAATTTGTCCCAGCTTTTGCTGATTCCGAAGTCTATGTATGTGGTCCAAAGCCACTCGTAGAACGGGTCTTCCAATCAGCTAAAGATGCTGGTATTCCAAAAGATAAAGTACACACGGAGGAGTTTGAATTCCATGCTGTCTAAACGTTTTGCGCTGATCGTCGGCGGCACCATTGGTGGACTTGGCGCTGTAGTGTCTATTACGCCACCACAATTTGGTAGCTCAGGCGGTTTGAGTGGTGGTTCGCTCTCGGGTACTTCACTCTCCGGTTCTTCAAGCAGCGCAGCTGCTACAACCGCTCCTGCAGCAACGCCTGCTACAACACCTGCGCCAGCGACTACAACTACAACCACCACTACAACTACCAAGAAGAAGGCAAAGAAGAAGGCCGCAACTTCTACAACAAATTCTGCTGCATCAACGACATCCGCTAATGCAACAGCACAAACCGCGACTCCTGCACCCGCTGCAACAACTGCAGCACCAAAAGCTGCAAGTGGTGTCTCCGGAACATTCACCGGCGCAGCTGCTGACACTCGCTTTGGCCCAGTTCAAGTTCAAATCACAATCTCTAATGGCAAGATCACCAACGTCGCTGCTCCGCAATATCCAACAGAATCTTTCCGCGACCAACAGATCAACGCGCAAGCAATTCCATATTTGATTCAAGAGACGTTGCAGGCACAGTCTGCAAATATCCAAGGAGTAGGTGGAGCTTCGTACACGTCCGAAGGCTTCTATCAATCACTCGTTTCTGCCCTCTCTAAAGCCGGTATGTCATGAGTGAACTGACTCGTGTCGCAGCGGAGATCGATGTCTGGGGAACAATCCTTTATGTAGAGGCAGCATCATCGAGTGTGGGTGCGAGTGAACTCAACGCTGGAATCGAAGAACTCAAGGTCTATGTGAAGAAGGTCGATGAGATCTTCTCGCCATTTAAATCCGAATCCGAAGTCTCCAAGCTACGTCGCAAAGAGATCGCTATCAGCGAGGCCAGCCCTGAGATGCAGGAGATCTGGCAGCTCTGCCTCACCGCCCGCGAACTGACGAACGGCGCGTTTGATCCATGGGCTGTCAAAAAGGGTTTTGATCCATCTGGATATGTAAAAGGTTGGGCCGCCGATCACTGCATCGCCATCCTTAAGAACCATGGCGCCGAGCATGTTCAGATCAATGCCGCAGGTGATCTCTCGCTCTTCGGTGGGGTAGAGCCGGGCCAGCCATGGTCGATTGGAATCCGGGATCCAGAAAACAAATTCAAGGTAGTCAAAGTCTTTGAGATCACCAGCGGCGCAGTTGCGACCTCTGGTCAGTACGAAATTGGTGCCCACATCATCAATCCGCGCGATGGCTTGATCGCTATCGGAGCGGCCAGTGCCACGGTTATGGGTCCAGACGGTGGATTAGCTGACGCCCTAGCCACAGCGCTCATGGTTGATGGCAAGGATGGAGCTGGGATTTTCATGAAGCCCGAGCTCAGGGAGTACTCGGCGTGGGTGATCGAACGCCATAGCGATACGGCTTGGACTATCCCGCTAGATCGATAATCTCTCAGCCAATTTACAGGTGTATAACGGGTAGCAGTAGGAATTGGCCTCTACCTTTGGCCCATGAATAAATCGCGCATCCGAATTCTTATCGTAAATCTGGTGGTCGTTCTGATCGCTGCTGGCGTTGGTTATTGGGGCTGGAGTTCTCTTCATCCTAAAGCTGCTGCAGTAGCCGCACAGACCACAACGGCATCTGTTGCAGATGTTCAATCAACAGTTTCTGCTTCGGGAACAGTATTGAGCCCTGGTGACGTTGGAGTATCTCCATCGGTATCCGAGCCAATCACAAATATTTACGTAAAGGTCGGTCAGCACGTTACTGCTGGCACATTGATGGCGACTCTCAATTCTGTCACGCTTCTTGATGCGCTCAACCAAGCTAAAGCTCAGCTTGCAACTGAGCAGATCACATTTAATTCAGATAAGCAGGCTATCTCCAACGCACAACTCAACGTTGCGCAACAGATCAGCCTTAATGCAACAAACGAAGCAACTGATCAAACCAATGTCAGTGCAGCGCAACAAACACTGACTAACGATCAGACCACTGCTCAACAAAATGTAGCGGTCTATGCCTCGAACGTTGCAACTGCTAAGGCCGCACTCGATGCAGCGAATCTTAATTTCAATAACTACGAAGGCCTCTATGGTCCTTCTGGTATTACAGTGCCATTCTGCGAATCGATCGACACGATTAACTCCAACTGTACTCAGCTGATTTCTTACAACGCTGCAGTCAATAGCGCGCAGACTCAGTACAACAACTCTTTGATTACCCAGACTCAGGATCTTGCTAAGGATCAGCAGACAATCATCAAAGATCAGGCAGCCATTACTTCTGCGCAAACAACGCAATCAATCAACCTCAAGAAGGATGCCGCTTCACTCGTCTCTGCTCAAAACGCAGTCGTCTCAGCGCAGAATCAATTCGATCTCTTTAAAGCACAAAATGGCATCGACTCGGATACCCCAAGCGCCACTGATTTCCAGGTCGCACAGTCTGCTATCGGCGTAGCGCAAAACAACTACAACCAGGCTTTCATTAAAGCTCCAGTAACAGGCGATGTTGCGTCTATCTCGGCTGTTGTGGGCCAAGTAGCCCCAACAACTACGGTTTCTACTATCGGTAGCGTCAGCGGATTTATCGTCCTCACTAACGTTGCTGGCCTCGAAGTCTCTGCTGGTTTCTCTGAATCAGATGCTGCGAAGATCAAGCCAGGCGAAGAAGTTTCTTATTCCTTTACTGCGCTTCCAAATGCCAATGCAACCGGAAAAGTTCTTTCAGTGAATTTGCTCCCAACAACATCACAGAGCGCAACCACATACACCGCATACTTCTCAATCGATGGCACTGTCACCGGCCTTAAGCCTGGTATGACATCCACTGTGCAAGTTCTTGTCAACGATGCACCAAATGCACTCTCAGTAAATCCAGCAGCAGTCACTATCGCTGGATCATCAACCGGAGCTACTTCAACAGGCATCGTCAACGTTGTCACCACAAAGGCCGGCAAGCAGGTCTTAACTCCAACACCAGTTGTTGTCGGACTCGTTGGTGATTCACTCGATCAAATCATCTCTGGTATCAAAGCTGGAACAGTACTTGCTATCAAGTCAACGTCGACTGCAGTCGCATCTAACGGATTCCCAGCAACTGGAGTTCCTGGTGCTGGTGCTGGTGCAGCTGCAGCCCTCGGTGGCGGCGCAAGATTCGGTGGATAATGACAACAGTTATTGATGTCCAACATGCCGTTAAGCAATACGGCATGGGTGACTCCACCATTTATGCACTTGATGATGTGAATCTCAAGGTCGAAAGCGGCGAGTATGTCGCGATCATGGGTCCATCCGGTTCAGGAAAGTCGACGTTGATGAATATCATCGGCGCGCTCGACATCATGACATCAGGTGAGTACTACCTCGACGGGATTGAGATTTCATCGCTCAATGAAAACGGACTTGCGATCCTTCGTGGCCGCAGAATCGGATTCATCTTCCAATCCTTCAACTTGATCCCTCGGACAACTGCGCTCAAGAACGTAGAACTGCCAATGGCTTATCAGGGCATTAAGCCTGCCGAGCGCAGAATGCGTGCTCTAAAAGCCCTAGAAGTAGTGGGTTTGGCTGACCGCGTGGATCACGAACCAACTGAGCTCTCTGGCGGCCAGCAGCAGCGTGTTGCCGTGGCCCGTGCACTAGCGACCCGACCATCGCTCCTGCTCGCCGATGAGCCAACCGGTGCCTTGGACTCTAAGTCGACCTCAGACTTGCTCGATCTTTTTGATCAGATCAATGCCGCCGGTCGAACCATTGTTGTGATCACACACGAACAAGAGGTCGCAGATCGTGCCAAGCGAATTGTCCGAATGCGCGATGGCAAGATCATCAGCGATGAGCTCAACAAGGAGCGTGTGGCGTGAGTTTATTTGAGATCGTTAAGTTCGCCTTGCGCGGACTCACCATCAATCGTCTTCGCACATTCCTGACCACACTCGGCATCATGATCGGTGTTATGTCGGTTATCGTGCTTATTGCTGTTGGTAACGGTTCCGCAAAATCCGTGCAGGCATCACTCGATCGCCTTGGTACCAACTCCATCACAGTGCGCTCTGGTGCATCTGGCGGCTTTGGTCCTCGCTCTCGTGGTGTAGCAAGCAATACCAAGCCATTGACTGTTGCGAACGCATACGCGCTGATGAACACACGACTTGCGCCAGATATCAAGCAGGTCGCTCCAATCCAAAACGCGAATGCCACATGTGCTGTCGGTGCCAACACCACTACACCTGGAACATTTGTCGGATCGTGGCCATCGTATTTCGAAATCTCGAATACTCCGCTGCAAAAAGGAAATTTCTTCTCTGTCGATGATGTCACCCAAGGTCGTCGCGTTGCTGATATCGGCCAGACCACCGCGACTGCGCTCTTTGGAACTGAAAATCCAATCGGCAAAGTAATGAAGTGTGGTGGAATCCCATTCACCATCGTCGGCCTAACTGCAGTGAAGGGATCTTCTGGATTCCAAGATGGCGACTCATTGGTGATTACCCCACTCACAGCAGTGCAGAACACTCTCACTGGCGCTACCAGCTCACTTTCTAACATCACAGTAGAAGCCAAGTCATCTACCGCAATTACTGCGGCCCAGAATGAGATCTATACGATCATGGATCAGCAGCACCAAATCCATAGCGTTTCTAAGCGTGATTACTCCACATTTAACGCGGCTCAGCTCCTAGCAACATCATCATCAAGCTCGGCGACATTCACTGTCTTGCTTGGCGCGGTTGCGGGAATTTCACTGCTCGTCGGTGGAATCGGTATCACCAACATCATGTTGGTAACGGTGATTGAACGTACGCGCGAAATTGGTATCCGTAAAGCTATCGGTGCACCAAAGAGCGCAATTCTGACTCAGTTCCTGATTGAGGCAACGATTCTCTCGGTAGTAGGTGGTTTATTGGGGGTAATCGGCGGCTACATCGGCTCCAACTTCACGATCGCTGGTACCAAGCCAGTTATCGAACCACTCTCAGTTATTTTGGCTTTCGGAGTAAGTATCCTTATTGGAATCTTCTTCGGTGGCTACCCAGCAAGTAGAGCAGCATCACTACGACCAATCGAGGCACTTCGTTATGAGTAATGACAAAAACCCAACGTCACCAGAAGATTTCGACCTCTTTGCTAATCCGGTTGATAATCATCTCGCCGAAGAATTGGCTAAGGGAACATTCTCTTGGACTAACAAGTACACAAAGATCCTTGGTGTACTCACTGTTGCCGTAGCACTCCTCTCTGTTGGTGCCTGGTATGGACATCACTCTGCAACAAGCTCTTCTACAACCAATGTCTCCTCACTTCGATCTACTTTTGCACGTTTCGCCTCATCAGGTGGATTCGGTGGCGGTAGTGGCGGTGGAAGTAGTTTCGGTGGCGGTAGCGGTGGTGGATTTGGTGGTGGTGGCGGATTTGGTGTTCGCATCACCGGTTCAATCGCAAAAGTTTCAGGAAGCACAGTGACCATCACTCTTGCTGACCCAACTCAAGCTGCATCACTGAAGGCTGGCGACAATGCTCGCATCACCGATACCGGCGCTGCTGGTGCTCCTGGTGCTTCTGGTGCTTCTGGTGCTCCTAGTGCATCGGCTGG
>Ga0214207_1000386_pt1 | contig 13408 bp, 4 predicted proteins | sample TroBogEpilimnion_6_FD_153045 | JGI IMG/M metagenome (GOLD analysis project Ga0214207, IMG submission 153045) | Freshwater microbial communities from Trout Bog Lake, WI - 13JUL2009 epilimnion | ecosystem: Environmental > Aquatic > Freshwater > Lake > Epilimnion/Euphotic zone | place: Trout Bog... | reverse complement strand
TGGTGGTGTTGGTATTGGTACTGATAATCCTCTGTATGATTTGGATGTGCGAGGAACTATTTTTGCAGAGAATGATGTCATATGTGAGAGCAACCTCAAAGTTGGTGGAACAATCACAACACATAGCATTGAAACATCAGCAAGTAATGCAACACTAACAATTGGAAGTAGCTCAAATACAACAACAATTAATATTGGAGGTTCAAATACAACCATTAATATTGGTGGTCCAGGAGATACAATAAATATTCAAGGAGATGTTACTTATGTAGAAACAACAAATGCTGCAATTACAGATGCATCTCTTGTGCTTAACAAAGGTGGGTCTAATGCTGTTGGATGTGGTATTGAAATTGAGGAAAATGCTCAAATTAAGGGTTACATCAAAGTTTCTAGTAACAATAGTGGATTTGTATTAAAAGCACCCCAATCTTCAAATGTGGTTTCACTCAATATAGGATCGAATCTAGGAATTAATAATACCTTGTTCATGTCATATAGCAATAATTTTGTTGGTGTGGGCACTGCAAGTGTACCTCAACACAATATGCATATCCAAAGTTCAGAATCACCATCATTTGTTGTTGAAAGTTTATCAAATGATGTTGTCACAATAGGATTGGAAAACTCCAACTTGAGCTGGTTGTGGAGAGGTCCAATTTATGAAAGCAATGAAGCCCTTCAATTGTCACTTTATGATAAATCTGCAGATGCAGGATCCAATGCATATATTACCATTACAAGTGATGGATTAGTTGGTCTAGGTAATGATGCCCCACAATATGCTCTTGATGTTACAGGAACAATAAATGCAACTGCTGTGTTGGTGAATGGTCAACCATTATCAGCAAGTGCTGGTGGAGTGGGTGGGGGAACAGGTGCTGGATGGGCAGCAGCGGGGTCAAACATTTATTCTGATTCAAACATTGGTATCAAAAAAACTAATCCATTTTACGACTTGGATGTCAATGGATCTGTTAATGCAACACAATATTTATTAGATGGCTCTCCATTGTCTGCTGGATATTGGTCCACATCAAATGACGTAATGTATTCATTGAGTAATGTAGGTATTGGAACTGCAACTCCTCAATATGCTCTGGATGTAGGTGGAACAATAAATGCAACAAGCATTTTAGTTAATGGAACAAATATCTCTTCAGGATTTTGGCAATTGAACGCAGGTAACATTTATTCAATGTGTAATGTTGGTGTAGGAACATCTGCACCTGGAAAAAAATTAGATATTGTGGGAGATGCTCGAATTGTAGGCAATTTTGAAGCATCTGGAACAGCTTCACTCGGTGCATTATCTGTAACTTCAAATGCAAGTGTTTCAGGTCAGTTATCAGTATCACAAAAGTTGAACCTTGAGTCTAAAACATGGGGTGATGGTATTTGTTTCAATGGTGGGAATAACAGATTATATGCTGACGATGGATCCTCAACCGTTATTTTAAATATCGATGGAAGTAGCAATTTCCAAATAACAAACACAAGTGGATCTTCACTACTATCAGTAAGTGCAAGCAACGGTAATGTTGGTATATCAGATAGTAACCCCTCTTATACTTTGTCTGTTGGTGGATCACTATCAGCAAGTTCATATTGCAACTTGACTTGGAATATGGTAAACTCAAAACCTACCTTTGCCACCGTAGCAACTTCGGGAGATTATCAAAATCTAGTCAATAAACCAGGACTATGTAATGTAGCTACAACAGGAAAATATTCAGATCTTATTGATAAGCCAAATTTGGCAAGTGTAGCAACATCTGGAAGTTATAATGATCTAATAAGTAAGCCAGCTTTGGCTACAGTAGCTACAACAGGTAAATACACTGATTTATCTTCTGCCCCTGCATTGTGTAATATTGCTGTTTCGGGTGCTTGGGATGATCTTAGTGGATTACCCAATGGTCTTTCCCTTGTAGCAAGTAATGATCTTTCAAATTTCCCAAATACAGTAGTTTTCCAACAGAAAGTTGGTGTTGGTGTTGTATCACCAGCATATTCCCTAGACGTACAAGGGGCGATCAATGCTACATCATATTGTAATGTGAATTGGAGTAGTATTGTGAATAAGCCAACACTCTGCAATGTAGCTACTACTGGGGATTTCCATGATCTTACAAATGCACCCGGATTGTCATTCTTCCCAAATGATATTTCTACATTCAGTTGCAATGTTGGTATCAAGGTCACAAATCCACAATATGCACTTGAAGTGAGTGGGGCAGTTTCAGCAACAAGTTATTGCAATTTGGATTGGTCTATGGTGAAAAACACACCTTCTTATTCCAGACCAACATGGAACATGCTTCAAGATGCACCTTCTAATTTAAGTTTCTTTGTGAATGATTTATCAAACTTTGGAGCAATCACTGCAACATCCTATTGCAACTTGAATTGGAGTATGGTTAAAGATACTCCATCTTTCTGTAATATTGCTACTTCAGGAGATTGGGCTGATATTAATGGAGCTCCTACAAATCTAAGCGAACTTACAAATGATTTGTCATTCTTTAGTTGCAATGTTGGTATCGGGACAGCAACTCCAAATTCGACACTTCAAGTTGCTGGAAGTATTTATGCAGATACATATTGTAATCTGTCTTGGAGCATGGTAAAATCAAAACCTACATTTGCAACTGTGGCAACATCTGGTCTTTATCTAGATTTGACAGGTGCACCTTCATCATTGAGTTCGTTTGAAAATGATTTGAGCAATTTCAGTGCTTCAAATGTACAATTCGCAGGCAAGGTGGGTATCAATAAAAATCCGGATTATGCATTGGACATCTCTGGTGCAATTAGCGCTTCAGGCTACTGTAATTTGGATTGGTCGATGATTGCCAATCGCCCAACTTTCAATGGTGATTATAATACATTATCAAATCTACCCACATATGCAGATGTTGCCACATCGGGTCTTTATGCAGATTTACAGGGAACACCTTCTTTATGTAATGTTGCAACTTCTGGAAGCTATGCAGACTTGGCCGATAAACCATCATTATCTTTATTGGCTTATCAAGGATCCAACACTTTTTGTAATTTGACTGATGTGCCCACATTTGCAACTGTAGCAACAACTGGCGCTTATACTGACTTGAGCGATATTCCAATGTATCTAAGCAGCTTCTCCAATGATATAAATACATTTGATAGTCTATCAACAGCAGGAGATATTACCACAAGTTGCAACTTGGTCGTACAAGGTGCGATTACAACATCAAATGATATGGTTGTTGATGGGAGTGTTACAGTTACGCAAATACTCAAGGTCAATACAATAACATCACTAGACACAGAAAGCAATATTGATATCGGATGTACATCAAATATCCAAACACTGAGTTTGGGAGTATGTAATGGAGTATCCCATGTCATTAACATTGGTAATGGGGTGGCAGGTGTTGGGACTTGTAATGTAATAAATATTGGAAGTGCTCATGATACTGTTATTATTCCAGGAACATTCACTAAAAATTATATTGGGGAAATTTACACAAGTAATCATACATTCACTCTCAATTCAGGAGGCGTTTCAGCAGCAGGAGCTGGTATTTTGATAGAAGAAAATGGCAGCAACAATTCATATTGGGTTGTTTCTAATGATCGCAATAGCCTTTTAATGAGAACTCCAAATTCTACATATGACACTACATTTGACATGTCAGGTACAAAACTCTCTATTAATGGCACTTTATCAGTTCTTTCCTCAACAAGCAATGTCGGTATTGGAACATCCAGTCCAACTGACAAACTCCAAGTTCAAGGAGGAAATTTCCGCATTCACAATAGTTCCATAACAACACCAGCATCAAACTCGATTTTTATGAGTCACGTTAACTCTACTACGATGGCAAAGATTGATTCTTATTATAGTAGTAATTTGGTTGCCCTCCGCTTCTTCACAGGTTCAAATACAAGTACAACACAAACTATGACTCTATTAAATGGAAGTGTAGGTGTAGGTTCATCAAGTCCACAAGCAAGATTACATGTGACTGCAACAGGTACATATGGAATAGGGGGCACCATTGCCGAGTTCAGAAATTCGGCAGATGCTCAAAGATTATCTCTTATTGATGAAACAACATATGGGACAAAACCAACAGGTATTTTGTCAACAACTGGATATGGACTGGGTATGTATTCCCGTGGAGGTGGTCACATATATTATACAGGTGGTGGTGACACTGAAAGAATGCGTATTTCTTCTACAGGTTATATAGGAATTGGAGATTCAAACCCTTATTGTAAGTTGTCTGTAAAAGATACAGTCGTAGGGACCAATCTAGCATCTTTCTCAACATCAATTACAACTGGTACCCAACAGAACATCGCAGCATTTTCTAGTTATAGCACTGCAGCTACTGGAATAACATTAACTAATTATACAACTGCTTCTCCAATAATACCATGGATATTACAAGCTTCAGGTGCATCAAATGTTCCCGGCTCATTCAACATTGTTAATGGAACTGCCTATCGTTTTAATATAGATAGCAATGGCAATGTTGGTATTGGAACAAAAACACCAACAAATAATCTTGAAGTAGTCGGAGGTATTACTTCTTCAACCATAACAACATCTAATGTGAGTGCTTCAAACATTGTAGCAATGAGTAATCTCCTTCTCAGTGTGCAACAACAAGTTGTAGATACTAGCAACCGCGCATTCTCTATGTCGGGTAAATGGTCATCAAATGGTAACAACACATATTATACTCTTGGTAAAGTAGGTATTGCAACATCAAATCCAAGTTATGATCTCGATGTGAGTGGAACTGTAAATGCAACAACATATTGCAATATTTCTTGGTCAATGATTCAAGGCAAACCCTCCTTTGCAACAACAGCCTATAGTGGCTCCAACACATATGCAAGTTTGTGCAATGCACCATCTTTATGTAATATTGCAACATCCGGAAGTTGGAACGACATCAATGGCAAACCCACATTCGCAACAATTGCAACAAGTGGGGCTTGGTCAGATATCTCAGGAAAACCTACAGCACTTTCTGCCTTCACAAATGATCTCACTTACCTCACACAACAATTCACTTTCTGTAATAATATTGGTATTAAGAAATCTTCACCTGCATACGAACTTGATGTAAATGGTACAATAAATGCCAGTGATATATTAATCAATGGAGTACACCTCTCGCAAGCAGTTGGTAACAACACATATTGGCAAATAGCCGGTCCTTACCAATATTCAACAAGTAATATTGGTATAGGTACATCTACACCAGCATATCCCCTTCATGTAAGCAGTAGTAATAGTACAAGCAATGCAGCAATTCAAGCTCATTTCTCATCTGCAAGTACATCATCAACAGTAATTGGACTTGAAAATACAAGTTCAAATGGGCATAGTTGGAAATTGTTAGCAACGGGTTCTTCTAATGCAACATATGGTGCAGGTGCATTAGTGATGTTTGACAATACCGCATCAAGTGCCCGTCTTGTTGTTAAGAGTAATGGATTTGTTGGTATGGGAACAAGTAATCCAGTGCAAGCTCTTGATGTTAATGGAGCAATCAATGCAACATCTTACTGTAACTTGACTTATGGAATGATTTCAGGAGCTCCATCACTTTCTGCTCTAGCATATTCTGGAAGTAATACATATGCAAATATCACAGGCACACCAAATTTATCTTCAATGGCATACTTTGGAAGTAATACTTGGTCTAATCTGAGTGGAAAACCAACCTTTGCTCAAGTGGCATATGATGGTGCATGGAGCAATTTGCAAGGGACCAAGCCCGCACTCAGTGCATTCACTAACGATATATCAACATTCGTTCAAACTGTTACATTTAACTCTAATATCCAAATGCCAAATACCACTGACAACAAGAAAATGGTATTATACAACACACAAAGCAATTCTCATCAATACTATGGTTTTGGTGTTAATCCAAATGTTCTTCGATACCAAGTGGACGGAGTCGCAAGTGATCACGTCTTTTATGCTGCTACTTCCTCAAATGCATCTACAGAATTATTCCGAGTAAAAGGTTCTGGTCTTGTTGGTTTTGGAACATCTTCACCATCCAGCAAGTTACATGTGGCCAATGGAAATATTCGCGTAGATTCGTCATCAAACCCAACCATGCTTCTATCAACAAGTGACTCAAATTCTGGCATTCCACAATTACTATTCCAAAAACCAAATGGTGATGGTTATTCAGTATATAATTACACAGCATCGAATTCCCTCAGCATAGAAAAGACAACCTCTGGAGTATCATCATCAAAAATATGGGTTTCATCAAATATTGGTATTAAAAATACAAATCCACTTTATGACCTTGATGTTTCTGGAACAGTAAATGCAACAACATACTGCAACATCCAATGGAGTCAAATAAATAACAAACCATCATCTGTAACAAGTCCATTTAGTGGATCGTACACCGACCTCACAAATAAACCAACATCTTTAAGCCAATTTACAAATGATCTTACCAATTTTGCTAACAATGTTACATTCAATTCCAATGTTGGTGTTGGTGTCATAACACCCACTGCCACATTAGATGTTACAGGTGGTTCAATTAAATGTTCCACAATGTCTGTGAGCTCTGGTAACTTGTCATTGTCTGCATTGACTTCTTCATCTGGAACTCTGTCTCTCGGCAGTGACAACTCAACAACAATCCTTAATATTGGCTGCCCTTCCATTGCTACAAATACAATTAATATTGCAACATCTTCGCCAGCCAGTACTATAAATATTGGTAGTTCAGGTGATACAGTGAATATGACAAGTTCAATATTAAATCTTGCAACATCTTCTTTGGCAACTACATCTCCTCTCCTCACATTGAACTCAGGCGGTGCCCTCAATTCAGGTGGGTCTTGTGGTTTCCAGATATATGAAAGTTCTAATGCAACAGCATATATCAAGGTGTCAGCTGACAGAACAAGTTTCCTTTTCAAAACTCCTCTTGGAAATGAAATGTCAATGAACCTGACAAATAATGCTGTAAATATAAATAATAACTCATTGTATGTATCAAACGGAGCTGTTGGTATTGGAACAAATAGCCCAACACAAGCCCTTGAAGTATCAGGATCTATCAGATGTGCGTCTGTTCTTACAACATCTGACGCAACATTGAAAACAAATATTTGCAAAGTTCATAACTCTCTTGATAAACTCCACGAAATAGAAGGTGTGTATTTTGATTGGAAGGAAAAGAGTGGAAAAACTAATGTTGGTGTCCTTGCTCAACAAGTACAAAAGGTTTTACCTGAAGCCGTAAGTACAAGCACAAGTGGTATGTCTGTAGATTACCAATCTCTAATTGCTCTTCTCATCAATGCCGTCAATGAACAACAAACAATTATCAATGACCTTCGTGTAGCCGTTGGGGTATAATCTTAGTGTCTAATTTTCAGTTTATTTTTCTTTCATTCTTATAATATTAAAGGGGGATGGCTTCTTTTTCCTTTTCTAATGCCTTTTCAAATGTAATATATACCGATTTTGTATTGCGCACAGTTGACAATACTCAAAAATTAGTTTTAGGTACTGGATCTTGGTCGAATTCTAACGCGTGCATGTATATATCTAATAATACATTGGGAATCCATAAACCACCAAAAGAAGGTATTGTATTTGATTGTATGAATGCTTTACAGGTTGATTTCAATTCCAACGTATATGTTCTAAAAAATATTGGTATTAATAATGCTACTGTATCTAATCTTAATATAGGTACTTCTGGTTATTTGAATGCCAAAAATGTTAATATACATAACATCGGACCTTTAAGTGATACCATAAACATTGGTACAGATTCGAATGTAGCTAATATAAATATTGGAGCAATAGCCACTCCAAAAATTATAACAATTGGTGGCGGTGCGTCTATTATAAATATTGGACAAGGCGATGATGACATCAATATTTCTGGGGGAACTATTATTATTCAATCATCGAATCTCGAGTCCATCAGTAAAACGATTGTTCTTAATAAACAGGGAAGCGATGGTACCGGAGGTTTATGTGGTTTCGAAATTAAAGAGAATGATGTATCCATGGGGTATATCAAAACTTCATTCGATCGAGAAAGTTTCCTTTTCAAAACACCTATGGGAACTGAAATGTCTTTGAACATGACAAACTGTAATGCTGCATTTAATACAAATCAATTGGTACTCGCATCAAACAATAAGGTTGGTATCGGAACTCTTTCCCCTAGTAGCCTTCTGACTGTTGCAGGTGATATTCAGTCAACAACTAAGATTATCACTCCAACATTATCAGTGACAAGTGAAGGATTTATCAATTCTTTAAGCGCATCAAATGTCATATTGTATGCTGACGCTAACATATCTAATTTATCAGCATCAAATGCTCTGGTAAAAAAACTCAGTGTTATATCAATGGACTTTCCTGATCCGTCAGATATAAATGGAAAGTTATTATTCAACAAATTTGCAGATAACGATAATCAAATTAATGCCCTTGGATATAGTAATAATGCAGTAAAATTTCAAGTTGATTCTGGAAGCAAATCGTTCGTTTTCTCCTCTGCTGTGGACGCATCGTCTTCTAAAGAGTTGATGAGATTAACAGGGCAAGGATTTTTAGGAATTGGAACGACTACACCATCTTGTCAACTTCATGTTAATGGAAACGCCACAGTAAGTAATACTCTATTTGCAAACTATCTTAAATCCAGTTCTCTATCAAACTTATATATAGATCCATCAGAACAATCTGGTTGGACACAAATAAACTGTCTCAACAGCAATGGAGGGGTATCATTTTTAAAGAAGCATGTTATTTCATCAAATATTGGGTTGGGTAATTTGTCACCACAATATTTATTGGATGTTTCTGGTACTGGCAATTTTCAAAATATTAGAGTGTCAGGAAATGATGGCATTTTATCCATTAATAGTTTGACAGGACAGTTCGGAAAAAGTACACTTATTGGAGAGCATGTGAAATACAATCCAACAAATGACAAGTTTACAATATACACTAATGGAACTGATGCTGGATGTGGAGCATTGATTTCTACAATGGGTTCTCTGCGTTTTTTCACGGGCACATTTCCTGGTCAGATATCAAATTTTGATATCACATCATCAAATCTTTTGTTGTTAGAACAAATGACCATAACTAATAATGTAGGCATTGGAACATCCACACCACAAACTAAACTACATGTAAATGGACTAGGTCAGAACATCACAACAAGACTAACATGTCAATCAAACTTTTTACAAGCCTTTGAACTTGAAGATGATACTGGAAATCGTTGGTTGCTTTATAGACCTAGTAATAATGCAAATCTAAAGATTGGAAATTCTGTTAGAGACATGATGACATTTTATAATAATTCTGGAAATATTGGAATTGGTACAAATGATCCAATTGATCAGTCAGTTTCAGCGAAGCTGCACGTCAATGATATTGAAACAAATTATGATGTATTCAGGGCTGAAAATTCCAGAGGATCTATGAGATTTACTTCTCAAGGACAATTAAAGGCCTATTACGCTAACAATTTACCGTATTTCACAGCAACAAATCAAAATTCTGATTCTAGATTGAAAACAAACATACGAAATATAGAAAACTCTCTGGATACAATTAAGAAAATGCAAGGTGTGACATTTGACTTTATTCCTGGTTGTTCATTCAATGATAAAAGGCAAATTGGTTTAATAGCACAAAACGTAATGGAAGTTTTGCCAGAAGTTGTAGAAGAGGATGACGAATCCGGTTATTTAAGAATACATTATGAAAAAATGGTTCCTGTTCTTATCGAAGGAATCAAATCTCTAACAAAGATTGTTGAAGAACAGGGAAAAATTATCCATAAATTGCAGAGTGTCTAGCTCTTACAACATCAAGATTAAATGATAGATTATAATTCACTGATATTACCTTTTTAGGTATATATGATAGATTTTCAAGCCATTTGGAAAATGCATGCTCTGTTATTGAACAACATTCGTTGTGTATTAGAAAAACAACAATATCAAAATGTGTAAAACACTTGGCCTCATTGATAAAAAAATCACAACAATCTTCTTTGATAAATATAAATTTATTTGAATGAACACAGTTTATTTCAGCAGGCCAGTTTTCAGGATTATTTGATGAGATTCCAGACAAATTATCAATACAAAATGTATAATATCCCTGATCTACAAATGTTTTACATAATTTAATACCAGATAGACATGCACCCCCTATTACCAAAGATGTTTTTACATGTTTCATCTCCTTACTATATAGTGATTTTTTCTTTCATTTTTCGTTCATCTAATTTATGTATCACATTAGTTTTTACTTAAAGCATTACTGTTAAAATATGTTTATTAATAGAAATGCTTCAGCAAAAATATACCAGAGCAACTTTGATTAAAACAAGAGCATTATATAATCACGAGCATGTTCTTCCACCTAGAAAACCAGTACTTGAACATGCAACATTTAAAAGAATCCCCAACAATGTACAATTCAATATTGCAGAGGCACCTCAATTAGTTGATCATAGTGAATGGACATATAATGAATTTGTTAAATCCATAGAAGCTAAAAATATATTCAGTGCGAAAGTTATTGGCGATGATGGAGAAATTCTACTACTTTCCAAAGATGGAAAAGAAGGTTCTGTAAGAATCCCAAAAGCTGAAGTTGGAAGCATAAGTGATAAAATGACAAAACATGGTGTTATTGTTAAATATAAGAACAAGCCAAACAATGATACTATGATTACTTATATGTTGATTAATGGTTTTCTCCCAATTATTTTAATTATCATATTGTTTCGTTTTCTTAGTAAAGCTATGGGTGGAGGAGGTGGTGGAATGCTTTCATTTGGAAAAAGTCAGGCCAAATTTGAAGAAATTCCTCAAACAGGTGTAACATTCGATGATGTTGCTGGTTGTGAAAATGCAAAACGCGATCTCCAAGAAATTGTAGAATTTCTGAAAAAGCCTGAAAAATTTACAAAACTTGGTGCCAAAATTCCAAAGGGATGTCTGCTGGTTGGCTCTTCTGGTACTGGTAAAACCCTACTTGCTAAAGCAGTTGCTGGTGAGGCAAGTGTCCCATTCTTTTCTTGTAGTGCTAGTTCTTGGATTGAAATGTTTGTCGGTGTTGGAAGTAGCCGCGTAAGATCTCTTTTCAAAGATGCAGCAGAGAAAGCACCATGTATTATATTCATAGATGAAATTGATGCGGTTGGAAAGGCTAGGTCGCTAAGTGGTGGAATGCCTGGAAATGATGAAAGAGATCAAACAATTAATCAACTTCTTACAGAGATGGATGGATTTGAAGGAAACAAAGGCATTATTGTTTTAGCCGCAACAAACAGACCTGATATTCTCGATTCAGCTCTAACAAGACCAGGTAGATTTGACAGAAAGATAGTAGTTGAAAGGCCAGACTGCGCTGGCAGGCTTGCTATTTTGAAAGTACACACAAAGAAAAAACCATTGTCCCAAAACGTGGATCTTGAAGCAATTGCCAAGGTAACAGCTGGAAGCTCAGGTGCAGATTTAGAAAACTTGGCAAATGAAGCTGCAATCTTGGCATCAAGAAAAGATCGTGATACTATTGACATGATTGACTTTGAAAATGCCCTTGATAAAATTGCCATTGGAGAAGAGCGAACAACATCAGTGATGAGTACAAGGCAGAAAAAAATTATCTCTGTTCATGAAAGTGGACATGCATTGGTGTCTCTTCTGGTTGGAGATTATGACAAATTAAAAAAAGTCACAATAATTCCTCGTGGAATGACTGGGGGTGTTACTGTATTTGAACCAAATGATGAGAGAATTGATTTTTCATTATATTCCAAAGAATATCTGGAAAATCAAATTTGCGTAGCATTGGGAGGACGTATTGCTGAAGAAATTGTTTTTGGTGGAAATCAAATTACAACAGGAGCTTCAAGCGACCTGTCAGCTGTCATGAATATCTCAAGACGAATGGTTACTGATTTTGGATTTACACAAAAACTTGGACCAGTAGCATGGAAATCTAATTCTGCTTTTTCAGAAGAAGGAAGGGGGTATTCAGAGCAAACTGCATATGACATTGATGAAGAAGTTAAGAATATTGTAAATACTGCTTATGCGAGGACAATGGGAATGTTGAAAGAAAATGAAACTAGACTTATGCTCCTCGCGAATGCTCTAATTGAACAAGAGACAATGACGGGAGAACAGGTGGCGGAGTTGATTAAACTTCCTTTGATGAATTAGGTATAATATGGCAGACTTTACTGGGTTCAATTCTTATTTCGAAGAAATAATATTCTTCATGTAGAATATTATAATGAACAAAAAATATGTTTATGCAATTATTGTTATTTCATGTATTTCCATTATATGCATTTCCCTTATTATATTTCAAACATTGCAAAAATCCAAAATTGAAATGTTTGATGATGGGTCTATGATATTGCGTGATAAAACCGGAAATGAGAAGAAACAAATTGCTATTGTAGCAGGATCAATTAATAAAAATATTCAAAAGGATATTTCCGGATTTGATGAGAAAAAAATCAGTCAAGTGATCATTCCTCCATGGACGAAAGCATCATTTAGCAATGCCTCAACTGGATTTGTATTGAGAAATATGACAGACAAACCGCTAAATGCAAATAGCAAAAGTGAACCAAAAATTGCAAATAAATGGGATTCAATTTCTCTACAGAATATTCCTCATTTCGCACAAGTTCAGGGAAAGAATGTACCAAGAGGTGATATAATAAGTAATTTGACTGTACCTGCAACATCAGATCCTAATGATTGCTTCAACAACTTTGACTCAGATCCAAATGTTAAATATATGGTGAGAACAAAAACAGGCAATAAATACAAATGTGAATATTTCAATATTCCTTCAGCAACAATAAAAGATGCTAAAGATTTTTTAAAAACAGATAAGACTTTTTTTAATACTTCAATGTCTAATCAATATGTAGGGAAAATGTTCTCTTCAACTAATACACCAATAAAAGGCATGGCTGACATGTCCAATTGTATATCTGCATGCACAAGTAGGTCTAATTGCGATTTTGTGACATACAGTCCTGTAAGTAGTAATTGTATTATATCTTCGTACAAAGATGATAAAGATTCAACACTTTTTTTCAAGGCATTGTAGTATTTCCAATAAACTCCATGAGAAATAGTAAAGACATTGATGCCATTGAAAACCGCAACATATTAAGTTCTGAAATTACTTCTTTTTTGGTAATTCCTGTCGTATATTTAGGAATAATTGTCACACACCCCATTAAACATACTAAAGCCATTACAAGATATTTCTCATGGGCAAGTTGGCTGAGGAATGATACATTGTACACATTTATAACTGCTGTTCCAATAAAAAAACCAACAA
>Ga0214207_1000380_pt1 | contig 13505 bp, 12 predicted proteins | sample TroBogEpilimnion_6_FD_153045 | JGI IMG/M metagenome (GOLD analysis project Ga0214207, IMG submission 153045) | Freshwater microbial communities from Trout Bog Lake, WI - 13JUL2009 epilimnion | ecosystem: Environmental > Aquatic > Freshwater > Lake > Epilimnion/Euphotic zone | place: Trout Bog... | reverse complement strand
ACTGTTCCCGTCCAGGGCGCACAGTTTGTAAACGCTCAGTGGTCTGATTACTCTGGCTCTTTTGCCCAGCCGTCAGTCCAACAAGGTGCTTACAACGCTGAATTTGACCTCAAGTTGATGATCTCTCCCGTGCCGTTCCTCGGTATGGAAGGTGTGGCTCAACAAGACGCTGCAATTATCCCGTTGATTGAAGCCCGTATGAATGACGCAACAAACGTCATGATGGACGCAATGGCAACGGCCTTGTACAACAACACTACCAACAATCAACAGTTCATTGGTTTGCCCGCTGCTGTGGATGATGGTACAGGTGGTGCTGCATACCAGACTACTTACGGTAACATCAACCGTTCCACCTACACCTGGTGGCAGTCTAAGGTTTACGCAGCTGGTAACGTAAACCCCACACGTCAAAACATTCTCCAGTACATCTCTGGTACAGTGAAAAAAGGTGCAGAAATGCCCTCTTTCGGTGTTTGCGGATTTGGTACTTGGACATTGTTGGCTCAAGACTTTGTTGGTCAAGAGCAATATGTGATCACTCCTGGTTCAGGATTTGATGGTGACAATAACGGCCCTCAAGCTGCATTCCGTGCATTGATGGTTGCTGGCGTGCCAATCTATCCAGACCCATACTGTCCAGAAGGCACAGTGTACTTCCTCAACACTAACTACTTGTCCTTGTACATCCATGAGCAAGGTTCGTTTGTGTTCACAGGGTTTGAGTCCACTCTACCTAACTGGCAAATCGGTTATGTCGGTGCTGTTCTTATGATTGCTGAGTTGGTGTCTGTCAAGCCCAAGTCAATGTCTAAGATCACTGGCTACAATTATTTGTCGCTATAAGGAGAATTTGAAATGGCATTAGCTCTTAATAAAATTATCCTTGCAAGTGCAGTCGCTAATACGCCTGGTGCGTATTTCCAGATTACCACTACACCCGCCACAACAGTTGGTAACGTCATTCCCGCTGGTGTTTACATTGTGTTCCCTACTGCTAACGTGACCATCCAGGCCACCAGCGCAGTGAATACCAACGGTAACATCACAGCAGTTTCAACCGTGTTGGCTAACAACACTGGTGGAATGATCTTCTCTGACGGTGTTAACGTGTTTGCCAACTCTTCTGTTACCAACGCTACAGTTACTTTGTTGACTGTTGACGGTGGACAGAACGTGTCTGGTACATACAACGCATCATAAGGAGTGAACAATGGCTAATCCCGATTCAGTCAGTCAGTATTATCTGGATTCGTTTGGATACGGTCGTATTGGTCAAGCTACAGTTGTGTCTATGGCAGCCTTGGGTAATGCGGTTGCCACTATTCCATTGTTGAATGGTGGCCTCACAAACTCAGGGACTGCAGTAGGTTCTGGTGCAGTGATTCCTCGCAGAATTACTGTTAACAATCCTACAGGGTCTGTTTCGTCTGCTTATGTGACGATTACAACAAGCAATGACGGCAACGCATCCAATGCGATAGTTGCTAACGTGGCTTTGAGTAACATCACTGCAGCGGGCAGATACCAAGACTTGACCATAGCAACGCCTTACTCCACTACAACTTCAGTTACTGGTAACTTGACATCTGCACTTTATGTGAACGTGACCACAGTTTCTGGTAATAGCAACACTGTGAACTTCCAAGTTTACGGTGACGTTGTACAGTTCTAATGAACGTGTTTGTTACGAACCGTGGGGACACACAGCTCGCTGTGGGTTCTTACGAGTTCAAAAAGAATACTCCTGTAGAGTTGCCTATTGAGGCAGCTGTGCAATTATTTGGGTATGGTCTTGATGATCGAGAGCATATCTTGGTTCGCTGGGGGTGGATACAACTGCACAGCGAACTGGCAGAAGGTTTGAAAAAGTTAGATCAGTTTGAAATTACAACTGAAAGACCAGGGAAAAACAGCTCGTTACCCTCGGCTGTTGGACGAGTACCCCTAACCCTCCAGAAGGGTTCGGGGGAAAAGACTCAAATGAAGGTAGCCTAACATGGACAGCAAATGGCAACGCTTAACGACTATCTCAGCCAAGTTGAAAATTTGCTCCATGACGTTAACAATGTTTTCTGGACGCAAAACCAGCTAACCACCTACATTAACGAGGCGAGAGAACGCACCGTCAGAGACACTGGTTGTCTGCGTAATCTCCAGACTACTACAGCTCCCCTGGCTTACAACTCTAGCACTAGCCAAGGTGTTTCTCCTACCATTTGGCAAGGCAACACCGCAGTCACAGCTGGTCAGTACGTTTTCTCCAACATCTACAACTATGTCTACACCCAGAGTGGGACATCAGGCAACTCTGCACCAATCTATCCTAACGGTGCTAATCCTTTCCCGCCCACCACTCCATTTGCAGATGGCACTGCCATGTTGCAGTTTGTCAGCAACTGTGAAATTATTCCTTTCAACGCACTGCCACAGAGCATTTCTGTTTATGATGTTGTCAATATCAACCTATATTGGGGCAATAGTCGGATACCTTTGCGTTATCTGCCTTGGTCCAACTTTACCGCCCAGCTGCGCTACTGGCAGAATTATGTGGGTAGACCCATCTGTTTCTCTATGTACGGACAACAGGCCATCTACATTGCCCCCATACCAGATCAACTCTACTACATTGAAGTAGATACCAACATTTTGCCCACAGCATTGTCACTCAACAACTTAAATCAAGTGGACAGCATCATTGACCCCTGGTCTACAGCGGTGCAATATTACGCTGCGTACAAGGCTAAGTTTTATGAACAGTCTTATGGTGAGGCTGAAATTTTCAAACAAGAATACAACAAACACATATTAAACGTCCTCAACAGCACGTTTACCAGAAGGATTCCTGATCCATATAGTAGTGGAGGGTAAGCATGGCCTCCGCAGAACAGAAGAAGTCCTATCATGTTGTTAAGGCTTTTAAAGGTTTAAACACCAAGGCCAACCGCACGGCTATCGACAAGGATGAGTTCTCCTGGTTAGAGAACGCCATGCCTGTAGGGTCTGGCAATATGCGGATTATTCCCACAAGCAGCAACGTAACCAACGGTGCAAATGCGGTGGTGTTTACCAGCAATGTGACTTACCTAACTTCTGCAAATATTATTGATGATTATGTCGTGGCAGCACAGTCAGACGGGTCATTACAGGCATTTGATCTAACTTCCAACAATTTTGTAACCATTGCCAGCACAGGCACACTGTCAAACAACAGCGTGTCTTCTGGTCAATACCAGAATACTGACCTTTTTGTGGGTGACCCCAATAAAGGTTTGTATGACTGGAATGGTGTTAGCCTGATTCCTGTGGGTTCTGTAGGTAGCATTGCAATTACCAATCCAGGTATTAATTACACTTCTGCACCTAACGTCATTATTTCTTCTCCAAATAATGCCAACGGTGTTCGGGCAACAGCTGTGGCCTCGATTACCACGGGTTCTGGTGGCGTGCAGACTATTTTGGTGACCGCTGGAGGCTCAGGTTATACGTCTGTTCCTACAGTGACAATAGCAACACCAGATGTACAAGGTGGTAGCACGGCAACAGCTGCAGCCACTATTTCTGGCGGTAATGTGGTGGCTATTTCTGTCACTTCACCAGGTTCTGGTTACCTTACTCCTCCCGCAGTAAGCATTACTGGTGGTGGAGGTTCTAGTGCAACTGCAAATGCAGCCCTTTCTACGGGTATTGTGAACGCAATTACGTTAACAAACGGGGGGAGCGGGTATACGTCTCAACCGAGTGTCACCATTTCTGGCGGTGGCGGTACAAACGCTAGTGCTATTTGCCAGCTTGTTTCGTTTTCCACGGGTATTGTGTCTATTCAAGTCACTAACGGGGGGACAGGTTACGGTCAGTACGGCAACTTGGCAGTCACCATCACGGGTGGCGGGGGAACAAATGCCAACGCAACTGCGATTGTCTCTGGCAATGTGGTTAGCCAGGTCATTATGAACAATCCTGGCACGGGTTATACGTCTGCCCCTACTGCAACTGTTTCTGGTGGTACTGGAACGGGTGCTAATTTGGTAGCAACTGTGCAACTAAACCCCATAGTGGACATAGCTACATTCTCTAACCGAGTTTGGGTGGCACAAGGGCGCACGGTGTATGCGTCTGCTGCTACAAGCCCCACAGATTTCACCTCTGTATCTGCTGTAGCGTTCAACATTCAGGACAGCACCTTGCACGGCAACATCAAGGGGTTGTTGTCTGCCAATAACTTCTTGTATGTTTTTGGAGACGATAGCATCAACGTGTTCTCGGACTTGCAAGTGACCTCCACAGGGGCTACGGTGTTCACAAACACTAACGTGAGTGCGTCTATCGGTACTTCCAGAATTTACGCTATTTTCCCCTATTTCAGGTCAGTATTGTTCATGAATGACTACGGTATTTATGCCCTAGTTGGTTCGACAACCACCAAGATTTCAGACCCTCTAGACGGTATTTTTCCCTATATTGACTTCAGCAAGCCTGTTACAGCTGGTCAAACGCTGCTCAATAACATCCTTTGTGCGGTGTTTAACTTTTATGTCAACAGCTCGTTCCCTCTAGGCCCATCTGGTTCACGCTATATACAGGCTATTTTTTTTGAAAAGAAGTGGTTTATCTCTAGCCAGGGCAATATTCAGTATGTGACCTCTGTGCCTTTTGGTGGCAAAGTTAGATTGTATGGCACAGATAACAACAAAGTATTAAAACTGTTGTACAACGATACAACCAGCTCGATTAGTTCGTACATCCAGACTGCACTCAATGAGATGGGTGACCCCATCAGAACAAAACAAGCCCTTAAATTCGCTGTAGAAGCGACTTTGACACAAGGTGGGTCTCTTAATGTCACCGTGGACTCAGAAAGCGGTTCTAGCCCCGCCTATACCCTTTCTAACACCGTTACTTGGACAAACACAAGTGGATCTACTATTGGTTGGACAAATTACCTATCTCAAACGATAATTTGGACAAATGTAAGCGGGTACTATTTGTACAAATCAGATGCAGAACAGTACGGTAAGTATTTAGGATTAACGCAAACCAGTAATTCTGCTGGGTTTATTGTGAACACATTTGAGTTTGAGCATGAATTAAGAGTGAGGTTCTAACATGGCATTACCAATTACCATTCCCTACACATTTGGATCAGCAACTACTGCTATTCCATTGTCTAACCTGGATAGTGATTACCAGACCGTTTACTATGCGGTGAATGGCCTTGGTAATGGCTCGGTGTCATTAGCAAACGTGTCTATTACTGGCGGTACTGCATCAGGCAACATCACTCTTTCTAATGTCACGATCAGCAGTGTTGCAACTGCAATTACTCCAGCACAAGGCGGTACAGGATTAACTGCGGTGGGTACTTCTGGAAACGTGCTTACAAGTAATGGTACGGCATGGATTAGCCAGGCAGCGGGTGCAGCCACGGGTAACGTCACTTATGGTAATGCAACCGTGTCTTTAGGCGGTTCTTCTTCTAGTATTGGCAACATTGCAATTGCAAACGTCACCATTACAAACTATGTAGAAACACTACAGGCTGTTGGCACAGTAGGATCAAGTGCATCATTGTCATTAACAACAGGTACTTTCTTGACAGCAACCTTAACAGCGTCAACACCTTGTACGTTCACCATGCCATCTGCGGTGGGCGGTAAATCTTTTATTCTGAAGTTGATACAGGCATCATCTGGCATGACAACGGCTACATTTACTAGCGTGAAGTGGCCTGGTGGAACTGCACCCACAATTACTGCTACCGCATCTGCGGTGGACATTTTGAGCTTTGTGTCAGATGGCACAAATTGGTACGGCACATTTGCACAGGCGTTTGCATAATGTTTGGGGCACTAGACTTTTTCTTTACTGGCACTAAAAGTCGAACTGCGATTTTTATTGCTACTGGAAGTTGGACTGCACCAGCTGGCGTTACAAAAGTAAATTATTTAGTTGTTGCTGGCGGTGGTGGTGGTGGCGTAAATCGAGGTGGAGGTGGTGGTGCAGGTGGATTTTTAAATGGATCAAATTTAACAGTTTCACCTGGAACTACTTATGTCATAACAGTAGGTTCTGGAGGAGCAGGAGCTGTGCCTCCCAATTCAAATCCTGCTGGATCAAATGGCACAAATTCAACTTTTGGAACATTAGTCAATGGCTCAACTGGTGCTGTTGGTGGAGGCGGTGGTGGTAATGGAAACCAAAATAGCGCTACAACAGCCGCTCAAACAGGTGGATCAGGTGGTGGTCAAGGAGGAAATCCAAATACTGGCGCTTACCCAAGCGGTGGAGGATCAGGAACATCAGGTCAAGGAAATAGCGGTGGCACTGGATATACTTCGGGCGTACCTTATGGTGGCGGTGGCGGTGGTGGCGCTAGTGCCGCAGGAGCATCTTCAACTACAGGTGGCGGTTCTGGTGGAGCTGGCACAGCATCTTCTTTGAGTGGTTCATCTGTTACTTATGCAGGTGGCGGTGGAGGCGGTGCTGAAACAGGAACATCTACTGGCGGTGCTGGTGGAGGGGGCGCAGGTGGTATTGGTTATTCTGGCGTAAATGGCGCAAATGGTACTATCAATACTGGTGGTGGCGGCGGTGGAGCTGGAGAAACAAGTGGTAATGGTGGTTCTGGTGGATCAGGTATAGTTATCATTACTTGGTGAAGAAAGATTAAAATGGCACACTTTGCAGAATTAGATACAAACAATATTGTTTTAAAAGTTATTGTTGTAGCTAATAAAGACACACAAGACGAAAATGGAAATCCAAGTGAATCTATTGGAATAGCATTTTGTACAAATTTATTGGGTGGTAATTGGAGACAAACTTCTTATAACACCCAAGCCAATATTCATAAATTGGGTGGTACTCCATTTAGAAAAAATTACGCAGGTATTGGGTATAGTTTTGATGCAGAAAGAGACGCTTTCATACCTCCAAAACCTTTTGCATCTTGGGTCTTAGATGAAAATACTTGTTTATGGAATGCACCTGTGGCTATGCCCAGTGATGCTGGACAAGGTGACCCACCTAAGATGTATATCTGGAATGAAGAAACTACTAACTGGGTAGAGGTCACACAATGAGTACAAATGCGTTTACAAGAACGGGTAACACCGTTGTCTTCTTGGCTGCTGCAACAGCTCCTACGCCCGTGCAGTGCGTTTCCACTACCTTGGGTGGCAATCAGTACAGGGTAATCAACTCAGGTGCTGTGACCGTGTTTCTAGGCTATGGTGTTGCATCCACAGATGCTGCCAACAACTCTGCTGTAATTACAACTACAGGCCCAGCCTACCCTCTTTTGCCTGGTACAGATGAGATTCTGACGTTTGTCCCTAATGCCTACTTCACAGGCACAACGTCTACAAGTATAGCCAATATTTATATCACCCCTGGTGACGGGATGTAATCATGTTAAAAACAGTTGCAATAGTTTCTGGCGGTGGCGGTAATGGTAGTGGAACAGTCACAAGCATTACTGCGGGTACAGGTTTATCTGGTGGAACTATTACAACGTCAGGCACTATTGGAATTAACAACACAGGCGTTACTGCAAATACTTATGGAAGTGCTAGTGTTGTTCCAGTTGTTACTGTTAACGCACAGGGACAAGTTACAAGTGCAAGCAATGTTGCAATAAATATTGCAGTTGCAAATGTATCTGGTGCTGTGCCTAATACTGTTTATATAATTGCTGGTTCTGGATTGTCTGGCGGTGGTCCATTAACAGGAAATATCACGTTAAGTTCAACTTCTGCTGGCGGTTCTGTTACACAAGTACAGGGTGCGGGAACAGTCAACGGTATCACTTTAACTGGTAATGTCACCACGTCTGGCAACTTGACGTTGGGTGGCACATTGGGTGGTATTACCAACAGCCAGCTGTCTAATAGCACAGCCACACTAGGAAATGCAACGATTACATTGGGCGGTACAACGTCTAGTGTGGGTAACTTAACCCTAGCTAACGTCATTATTCAAAGCGGGACTGCAAACCTGACAACAGCAAATGTAAGTTTTAGCGGTGCGTCTTCTAGTATAGGTTCTTTGTCAGTTGGTGGTGCAGCCAACATAACAGCAGATACGGGATTGATTGCCAGCTTTGTAGGCAGTTCAACCAGTTATTCTTATGTTGCTGTACAAAATAAACAAACAAGCAATACGGCATACGGTGCATATTCTCTTTACAACGAATCTGGCACTGTCTACGCTGACTTTGGAATAAACAGTACAACTTATAGCTATTCTGCTGCTGGATTTCCTAATAATAACTTTTCTTCACCAAATGCAACCTTCTTGCAAACGGGTGGTGGAGATTTAAGTATTGGTACAAACCAAGCAAATGCCATTCACTTTATTGCAAACGGTGGTTCTAGTACGGCAGATGCAATGACCATCAACAGCAACAATAGTGTGACTATTGTTTCTATGTCTCAGTCAACATCTAGTACAGCTACATTTGCAACCGCATCATTACCTCTTGTACCAGCTGGTTATCTCATCATCAACAACAATGGCACTAACGTGAAAGTGCCCTACTACGCTGTTTAAGATGAATGATGACAACCACAACATTACTTTCCTAGACTTACTCATTATGTGGGTAGGGACGGTAGTGGGACACATAACATTGTCCAGTATGGTGTTGTTGGCTACTCTTTTTTACACAATCATAAAGACATATTTGCTGATCAGGGACAATTTTTGGAGAAAGCCTGATGAACCAAAATGATTTATCTTATGTTGAATTTGGAGACATTGAGGGTCTAGGTAGACTTGTCTTTGAGAATTTTCAGCAACATAGATTGTTCTGGCAAACCCTTAACCGCAACAATATTGCTACGCCTTTTTATCCTATAGAAGAGGCCAGTCCAGATAACCTCGATGACTGGCTATTGATTCACAACCAGATGCACGAGTCTTTAGCAAAAATACTGAATCTGGCTAATCCTTTTCAACTGCTAGATGCTGACTGGAACATAGAAGATGACTTCTATGATTGGATTGGTGTTCATCAAGATATACACATACAAATTGCACAGAGATTAGGAGTGCAATAATGATTAATGGCGCAGTTGCTGCAGCATTACAAGTTGCATTTAACAATGATCCTACAAATAGCACGGGTGTTTTACAAAGTTTTGTAGACACTTATGGTATTACTCAAGCCGATTTAAATCAATATTTTCCTGGCTTTGATGTAAAAAGTGTTGGTGTTACTTTAGCACCAAGTGCGACACCAGCTCCTACGCCATCTACAGTTACTATCAATGGTCAACAGTATCCAGAAGGTAGTTATGTTACCTATCAAGGACATATTTTAGTTCCTATACCTGGTCAATTTAATGAAGATGGTAGTCAATCCTTCAATGATATTACAGGTACTGCAATTAATGCTGCTGGCGGTGGCAATAACTGGGATACAAGTTTATTAAAAGATGTTGCACAAGTAGCATTAGCATACTATATCCCTATTGCTGGACAAGCTATTGGTGCTGCACTGTCTGTACCAACAGCAGTAGGAACGGCTCTAGCGTCTATAGCCAGTGCTGTTGCACAGGGTAAAACATTAGAACAAGCTGTTCAGTCTGTTGGACCGTCTTTAATATCTCAAGGCATTATTAGTCAAACGGGTTTAAATGATTTAATTTCACAAATACCTGTTAATCCTAATTACCAAGCAGTCATTAATAACGTGGCGGGTAGCGTAATAGCTACTGCAGCAAAAGGTGGAAATGCTACAGATATTGTTAATAATGCAGTTGCAGCTGGCGGTGGTACATTAATAGGACAGGCTGTTGAGGCTAGTGACGCTGGTGTTTCTCCTACTAATGCAAAAGCAATAGGACAAGCATTAGCCACCAATATTGCAACAGGTCAAACAATGTCTGGTTTGACATCTGGTGCTGGGGTTTTAGGGTCTGCTCAGGCTGCACAAAATGCTGCTGCTGCAACCACACCAACTCCAACACCAGCTAGCACTACAACTGACACAACCCCGCCCCCATCTGGTGCGGTTACAAACCCTGTAACAAGTTCTACTTTGACAGGCACTCCTTTATTGCCTCTGACACCAGCTGAACAACTTGCTAACCAGTTATCACAGTTGTACGCAACAGTGCCTACAGGAAGTCAAACTGGAGGTGGTGTACAAAATGCACCCAATGATTACACTTCCTACGGTTCATTTCAAGATGCCTTTGCTGCTGCTAGAGGTAATTTAGGTAGCGGTCAAGTATTTACATTTAAAGGTTTGCCATTCTCAACAGATACGGCAGCGGAAAACCCCGCATTGGCACAGGCTGGTGTTAATGCTTTACCCTCAAGCACCGCAGCGGGTTCGGGTAGAGGGTCTATGGCTGGGTATGACCCAACAGCTGCTGCAACTAATTTAGCAACACCTAGTGTAGCAACACCTAGCGCACCAACAAGCCCTGAAGATACTGCTTTGTACGATATGTTGACAGGTGTACCTATAGGTGGATTACCTGGTGCACCAACACCAGGCAGTACATTGGACAAGGCTACATCGGCATTAAGTAAGGTATTTACTGCTTACGGTCAAGGTATTGCTGACGTTTCACAAAGTTATGGCATGAATGTAGCCGTTGCCACTCTTAAAGGTGGTTTAGGTGAACAAGGTGCTGCATTTGCAGACGCTGGTGCTGCTTTAGGTTTGTGGGATCATAATAATCTTGTTTATGATTATTTTACAAATATGCAAAAAGAGGCAAATGAATTATTGCCAACAGATATAAAACAACAAGAAATAAATATTTATAACGCTATTAATAATGCACCAGACGCTGTTAGCAAATTTTTAAATGGATTACAAGCTATTGTTCAAAACCCAGCGGGTATGGCACAAATTGTTGCCTCTGAAACGGTACAAGAGGTAATACCAAAAGGTTTAGAAATGGTAGCCTATGCTATTGGTGGCATACCCGCAGCTATTATTACAAACTATGGTGCAGAGTTAATGGAATCTGCTGGAATGGCATACGGACAAATTTACAACAATATTGTTCAAAATGGTGGGTCAAAAGCACAAGCAGATGGAGCTGGTACGTCAGGTGCATTTTATGCTGCACTTACAACTCTAGTGACTATGGCCCCGATGGAAACTCAATTAATCCATGACCTAGTTAATGAAGGCAAATTTACTGCGGGTATTTTAGCTAAACAATACGGGGCAGAATTTGCACAAGAATATGTAGAAGAGGGAACTCAAAATGCAATTGAACAAGCCTATACAGGTGCACCAAAATCAGGTTTAAATGTTGTTCAAGCATTTACCACGGGTAATGTTAGTCTGGACAAGGCGTTAACTGGTGCAACTATTGGTGGTTTTACAGGTGCTAAAACAGCGGGTCTTGTTGAATTAATAGAATCTGGTGTAGAAGTAGCAATGGCTCAAGGTGGTGTTCCTACACAAGAATATGTAGCAACTGCAGCTTCAACACCTATGTCTATCAGTCCATCTGACATTAACAATGATGGAAGTATTAAAGCTACTCCAGCCACGGCTGCAGCACTGTCTGGTAAATCTAATTCTGCGGTTGTGTTATCTGCAAACCCAGCAACGGGTACAGCTACGGTTATTGATTCTGCAAACAACGAATCTACCATCACTGTTGTAGGTAATGCTGCGGTAGGTTCTGCGGTCAACATTGATACTGCAAGTAATGTAGGAACAACAACAGCACCAGGCTCAACTTTTAATCAAGGTGTAAGTACACAAGTTGCGACAGCAATACAGTCTGGAACAGATGTAAGTACGGCAATTAGTGCTGCTGTCAGTGCTGGCGTGGCTAGTGGAGTAAGTCCTACAACTGCTGTGTCTTCTGCGGTTCAAGGTGCAATTAGTGCTGGTGTTAATCCAAGTACGGCTATTTCTAGTGGTGTAACTGCGGGTAGTGCTGCGGGGGTGAGTTCCACAGCTTCTATAGCCTCTGTGAGTACAGGAGCAACAAATGCGGGTGTAGATACTGCAACTGTTACTTCAGCAGTTTCTAATGTATCTACGAGTGTTGGTGTTGCTGCAAACACAGCAAACAGTATTGCCACAGGTGCATTTGTTGCAAATACGACAGGAAAAGGCACAACAACGGGTACAACACCGACAGGAACAACCACAGGTGCTACAACTGCCAGTACAGATACGGCATCTGCTCAAGCAGCAATAGACGCTGCCAATGCTTTCTGGACCTCTCAACTGGCTCTAGCTCAACAACAAGCAGCTCAAGTTGCTGCAGCTTACGCTCAGTCAATAGCACAAGCACAGCAAATTATGGCAGCCGCTCAAGCCCAGTTAACAGCTGCAGCACAATCAGGTTCAGCGTCAGCAGTAGCAACAGCAACAGCAGCAGCACAACAAGCAGCATCAACAGCGGTGACAGTGGGATCAGCAATTTCTATTGCAACAGGGGTTTCTACAGGCCAAGACGTTTCTACTGCAATTTCAAATGCTACAGCCAGCGCAATAAGTTCTGGAGTTAGCACAGGCACGGCAACGGCTGCCACTGTTAATGCAGCCACTAGTTCTGGCGTGGATACAGCCACGGCAACGGCTGCAGCAACATCTGCTGCAACTTCTACAGGTACGGCTACGGGTACTGGCACGGGAACAGCCACTGGTACGGGTACAGGTACGGCTACAGGCACAGGTACTGCAACAGGTACTGGAACTGCCACGGGCACAGCAACAGGTACAGCAACTGGCACGGCAACTGGTACAGCAACTGGTACAGCCACGGGTACTGCCACAGGAACAGGGACTGGTACAGCTACGGGAACTGGCACAGGTACGGCTACAGGAACAACAACTGGTACAGGTACAAGTACAGGTACAGGACTAGATACACAAGTCAATACTAATTTACCGCAAAATGCTAATGTTGCACCTATTATTACAACAACACCTGATGTCACTTCACCTGGTGGCGAACCACCTCAACCCCCGCCTCCACCCCCCCCACCCATAACTGTTAGTCAGCTAGAAGATTACTTTAATCAAAATTTTCAGTTTCCTCCCAAAATTGTTCCTAAAAAAACAGACACAACAAAGACAACGGCAGAAACACCTATTTCAATTACAACCAGTTATGTCAAACCCAAAAAAGAAACACCTGCAAGTTCTCTTTTATCGGGTTCTCCTACAGCCTTGACTGGAGTAACGCAAGGTTTGGGCGGTGGCGCAGCTGGGGGAGTGTCTGTAGAATCAGGCCAAGAGCAACAACCTGTATGGAATGTTTCTTCTTTAAAATTACAAAAGCCTGGAGACGAAACAGATTACAGCAATTTATCATCAGCACTGGGGATATGACATGGCTACAGCATTAAGAAACCTGACAAAAATGGGTACAGACGTGAAACAAATTGCACGTCTACTCCAAAAGAAAGCCCCCCCAGGGCATATGCTGGCCTACATTTCTCCAGAAGAAGCAAAGGTTCTCAAGCAAAGAGGTGGCTCTGGACGCATCACAGATGAGGGTATTCCCTCGTTT
>Ga0214207_1000374_pt1 | contig 13651 bp, 9 predicted proteins | sample TroBogEpilimnion_6_FD_153045 | JGI IMG/M metagenome (GOLD analysis project Ga0214207, IMG submission 153045) | Freshwater microbial communities from Trout Bog Lake, WI - 13JUL2009 epilimnion | ecosystem: Environmental > Aquatic > Freshwater > Lake > Epilimnion/Euphotic zone | place: Trout Bog... | reverse complement strand
TTGATATGTACTACTCCCTGTAAGCGAAGGAGAGAACTTGAGCGCAGGTCTGTTGCGCAATTCGTTCAAGGGAGCAGCTTCGGCTGCTCCTTTTTTTCCGACATTGCTTGATCAGATGCCCAATGCCATCGTGGTATTTGAGGCTGAGAACCAACAATTGGTTTATGTGAATCCGGCTGCTGAGTCAGCGCTGGATCTCTCGCGTAAATCACTTGAGGGTCAGTCTGTGCACAATTTATTTGGTGATAACGTCGCTTTAAATGAGATGATTTCTGAGGTGAGGCAGGGACATGTTTCTGCTCAGCGCCAAGAGTTGATACTTCACTCTCTTCCTGGCAGTATTCATCACGAATCCATTCCAGCACACGTAGTGATAGCAGCTCTGGACGATCCCGCTCTGATCATGATGGAATGGTTTCCGATTGATCAACAGCTTCGCAGTGAGCGCGATGAACGCGTAACTCAGCAAGTAGAAGCTAATAAACAATTAATGCGCAATTTGGCGCATGAGATTAAAAACCCATTAGGTGGCATTCGTGGAGCTGCTCAATTATTAGAATTTGAGTTACCGGATAAGGGCTTGCGTGAGTACACGCAAGTCATTATTAAAGAATCTGATCGTTTGCAAACTTTAGTTGATCGCCTTTTAGCTCCCCATCGTAAGGCGCATGTGATTGAAGCATTCAATGTGCACGAAGCTTTAGAGCGTGTTCGTAGTTTGGTCTTGGCAGAATTTCCCAAAGGCCTACGTATTATCCGTAACTACGATACGAGTCTGCCCGATGTCTTGGGTGATCGCGAGCAGTTGATACAAGCAGTACTCAACATTGTGCATAACGCAGCGCAAGCCCTCTCTGAGGAGATCGGTGCTGGTGTTGCGCAAATCGAGTTAAAAACCCGCGTAGCACGTTCTGTCACTATTGCAAAACATCGTTATAAATTGGCGATGGATTTGCATGTGATTGATAACGGTCCTGGTATCCCAGAAGAAATTATTGAGCGCATCTTTTTCCCCTTGGTTTCGGGTAGGGATGGGGGGAGCGGGCTTGGTCTTACCTTAGCGCAAACCTTTGTTCAGCAGCACCAGGGATTTATTGCTTGTAATAGCCGTCCTGGACGTACCGATTTTCATATTCAAATTCCATACCGTAGGCAGGAGAAAGCATCATGAAACCAATTTGGATCGTCGACGATGATCAATCCATTCGTTGGGTATTAGAAAAAGCTTTATCGCGTGAAAATATTCCGCATAAGAGTTTCTCTAATCCAAACGACGTACTGAATGCACTGGAGAAGGAATCCCCTCAAGTGCTTATTTCAGATATTCGTATGCCCCGCGGCAATGGTTTAGATCTATTGCAGCATGTCAAAGTGAGTCATCCAAATCTACCTGTCATCATCATGACAGCGTATTCGGACTTAGATTCAGCGGTTTCTTCTTTTCAAGGCGGCGCTTTCGAATACCTCACCAAACCATTTGATGTAGAAAAAGCGGTTGAACTTATTCATCGTGCAGTTGAGCAGGGTATACGTAATGATTCTGGCGCTAAGGAGTTAACTGCCTGGAGGCAGGATGCGACTGAGATCATCGGTCAGGCTCCAGCAATGCAAGAGATCTTCCGTGCGATTGGTCGTTTAGCGCAGTCGAATGCCACCGTACTTATTACAGGAGAGTCTGGTACTGGTAAAGAGTTGGTTGCCCACGCTTTGCATAAGCATAGCCCTTGCGCTAAAGGCCCATTTGTATCCCTGAGTACTTCAGCAGTACCTAAAGATTTATTGGAATCAGAATTGTTCGGTCATGAGCGAGGAGCGTTTCCTGGTGCGCAAACCTTACGTCGCGGCCGCTTTGAGCAAGCTGATGGCGGCACTCTATTCTTAGGTGAGGTAGGTGACTTGCCATTTGATCTGCAAACTCGTTTGCTCCGCGTTCTCACTGATGGGCATTTTTATCGCATTGGAGGACAGGATCCGATTAAGGCAAACGTACGTATTGTTGCTTCCACTCATCAAAACCTGGATGCCCGAGTAGCTGCAGGTTTCTTTCGCGAAGACTTGTTACATCGCTTAAATGTCATTCGCTTGCGCATGCCTTCCCTGCGTGAACGGAGCGAAGATATACCAATGCTGGCCAGACATTTTATGTTGGGCTGCGCCAAGTCTTTAGGCGTGGAGCCTAAAAAACTATCTGACGAAGTATTAAAAGAAATGAGTGCAATGCCATTTCCAGGTAACGTTCGTCAGTTGGAGAACTTGTGTCACTGGTTAACTGTAATGACGCCAGCCAATATCATTGGTGCAAGCGATCTACCTGCGGATATCCTTGCACAAGCAGCTGAACAGCCAGTCATCGTTCATGGTGAGTCTTCCCCTAGTAATCCTGCGCAAAGCAAAGTTGCCTCAGGCGATTGGGAGAGTGGGTTAGGACGCTTAGCTGTGAAGATGTTGCAAGATGGCGATAAAGAAGTGTTTAATGCCTTGACTGCACGCTTTGAAAAAGCAGTGTTGCAAGCTGCCCTAGAGGTGACGCGTGGCAGAAGAGTGGAGGCCGCGCAGCGTCTTGGCATTGGTCGAAATACGATTACTCGTAAGTTGCAAGAGCTAGGTATCGATGACTGATTATGTTCGAATAGCAGCGTGGAATGTGAACTCTTTAAAGGTTCGCCTTCCACATGTCCTGCGCTGGCTACAGGATCAGGAAAAAGCGAAAACACCAATTGATGCACTCTGCCTTCAAGAGCTTAAGCTCACTGACGACAAATATCCTCATAAAGAATTAGAGGATGCAGGTTATTTAAGTATTGCATCAGGGCAAAAGACTTATAACGGTGTTGCAATCATTTTGCGTAAAGCAGCGCTTGCACCAATAGCCTCTGACTTAGAAACAGCATTTTTAAAACCGATCAGAAATATTCCTAATCACGTGGATGAGCAACAGCGTATTCTGGCTGCCACAGTATGTTTTGCTGGTACTCAACCAATGAGATTGATATCGGCCTATTTTCCAAACGGGCAGTCACCTGATAGCGATAAGTTTCAATACAAAATGAGTTGGCTCAAAGCCCTACAAACTTGGCTATCGGATGAGCTCAAGCAAAACCAGCGCTTAGCCCTTCTGGGGGACTTCAATATTGCTCCGGCAGATGAAGATGTGCATGATCCCAAGGCATGGGAAGGGCAGAATTTAGTCTCCCCACCAGAGCGTGATGCATTTCAAGAACTCATTAAGCTTGGATTTGTTGATTCTTTCAGAATGTTTGAGCAATCCCCTAAAATATTTAGTTGGTGGGATTACCGTATGATGGGTTTTAGAAGAAATGCTGGCATGCGAATTGATCACATTTTATTGAGCGAGGCACTCAAAGAAAAATGCTCTGCTAGCGTGGTGGATAAGGAGCCAAGGGCCTGGGAGCAACCCTCTGATCATGCACCAGTGATAGCGACAATCAACAAGAGCTAGTGAGTATCTATTTGAATCTATCTAGTTTTGTTGTTTAATATAATTCTTAGAGCAAAACTAACCAACCCAGTCCATGACAAAAATGAAATACTTTTTTGCCTTAGCAATTAGCATATCTTTGAGTATTTTTTCTTCTGTTGTATGTGCCGATCCCCCAATGGCAGCTTTTTATGCATCTGTCATGAAAATGACTCCTGAAGGTAAGTTGGGACAAGTCATCAAAAAAGAGAAGATTGAGACATCTGTTAAAGGGGCGCAAGCATGGAAGATTGCTTATATTTCATCAGATATTGCTGAACGTAAGACGATTGCTACGGGAGTGATTATTTCTCCGATTGGACAGGCTCCTGAAGCAGGAAGGCCAATATTGGCATGGGTGCACGGTACAACAGGCTCAGCTCAAAACTGTGGCCCCTCACAAATCATCAATCCCACCGCTCCTCTAAATGAATACTTTTTAATGGATGGCAATTCTTGGACAGACTATGGTATTCCGAATGTAGAGGAATTTATTAAGGAAGGTTATGTCATTGTTGCAACTGACTATCAGGGGCAGGGCGGTGGTGGTAAGCATCAGTATGCTGTTGCGGGCACAAATGGTAGGGATGCGATTAATTCTACAAGAGCTGCCAGTTCAATGAAAGAAGTTGGTGCTGGCAAGAAGGCCATTATTTATGGCTGGTCTCAAGGTGGTGGGGCCACTATTGCGGCTGCAAGCTTACCAGAGTATCAAGCACAAAAAGGAACTGCAGCAGATGGTCTGCAATATCTTGGCTTTGTAGCATTGGCACCGGATGACATTGCAGTTATGTTACCGAAGCTACCAGCTGATGAGGTCGGAGCCAGCAAGCTTATGAATGAGTTTACTGCGGCTAATATTCCAAATATATTTTTATTCGCTCATTATGTGATGGGCCTTTGGGGTACGCAGGCAGCATATCCGAATTTGAAATTGAGCGACATCTTAACTGATGAAGGTGCAAAGGCAGTTGATCAGTTAGCCAGAAATAAATGCGTTCATGTGATGGCCGATTCCTTTAACTATAGTTACGGTGATCAATATAAATCGTTGATTAAACCTCAACCTAGTAATTCCTTAGCGTGGGTTAAAGCATTTGTTGACGGCAGCGTAAAACCAGTTAAGCCAACTGCTCCAGTGGTTATTTACTGGGGCACAAAAGATACTGCAGTGCCTCCAATTCAGCATGAGCTTTATCAAAAGCAAATGTGCGCTTTAGGTGCGAATGTGGGTAGAAATCAACTCCCTGGAGAGCAAACGCATTTCACAACACCTAGTGTATCGGCCCCTATGTATCTTGATTGGGTAAAAGATCGTATTGCCGGTAAGCCATTAGTCAACGCTTGCCTAAAGAGTTAGATCGAAGTGAATACCCATGACATTGGGATCGGTAGATTAAAAAACCACCTTCGGGTGGTTTTTATATAACTACTGGTAGGTGCGTAATGTGGCTTTAGTTATCGGCACATTAGTTTTAGCGCACTAAATTCATACCACCATTTTTAATGGGCCCAGTTGCGCTTGATGAGCTTAGATATTCAATGAGTTTCTTGGCAGCTTCTGGATTTTTTGAATTTATGGCGATGGCTGCAGCAAAAGTTTGAACAAGCTGAATGCTATTTGGAATTGCACCCACATAATCAATGCCAGGCACATTCACGAGCTCACTACTCGGTTGAATGGCAATATTCGCCTCTCGCGCCGCCAAAATTGCAGTTGATTGGGTGCCACGTTCGGTAACCTGCACCGAGATTTGTTTGCTAATACCAAGCTTTGGAAATAGCTCTTCGGTTAAGTAAATTCCACTAGTACTGCCTGGAACCACAATTTTCTTAGCCTTGACTAGTGCATCAGAAAACGCTCTCGTAGTTGAAATGTCCGGTTTTGGACTTCCCGCAGGGATGGCTAGACCTAGGGGTGCCTGTGCTAAATCCACATCTGAGCTTGGAAGTATCTTGTTTTGCCCAATCAATTCCGCTAGACCTTCGCGAGACAAAATGACGACATCAGCAGAAGTACCAGCAGCGAGCTGTGCTTTGATGGTATTTGGCCCCAAGCCTTGGGATGCACCTGATTTAGTAACAACCTGAATGCCAGTCTGCCTTTCAAAGGCAGGAAGCATTTGCTTATAAGGGCCTGAAAAGCCACCCGAAATCATGACTTCAAGTTGCGCCATTGCTGGTGTACTGAATATCAAAGAAAATACGCATGTAAGAAGGTGCTTCATGATTTAACTAGTGAGTTGAATAAAAAGAAACGCAAATACGAGGTTTAGTGAAGCTTGCGACAGCCAAGGAGATTCAAGTGCATGCTTTTTCTAGGCCAAGCCGCCATGTCTCAACAAGGCATCAATACTAGGTTCTCTTCCCCTAAAGGCTTTAAAAGATTCTGCTGCAGGGCGGCTACCACCGACTTCCAGAATTTCTTCCCGATAACGAGTGCCCGTCTTTTCATCTAGCACACTGCCGGTCAGTTTTGCTGCCTCTTCAAACGCTGAGTACACATCTGCAGAAAGTACTTCAGCCCACTTATAACTGTAATAACCAGCTGCATAACCCCCCGCAAAGATGTGGCTAAAGGTATTTATCCAACGAGAGATGACTGGCTGGGGAATAACATTGAATTGATCTGCAATAGCTCTAGAGAGATCGAGTACGGCGTGTCCTCGAGCTTTCTTAGCATCAAAGCTGGCATGTAAACGCCAATCGGTAAGTGACATCACAATCTGACGCAAGGTCATATAGCCATTTTGAAAATTCTTGGCAGCCAGAATCTTGTCAAACAATTCACGTGGTAGTGGTTTGCCTGTTTCAGCATGTGCAGTCATCTTTTCCAAAACTTCCCATTCCCAGCAGAAATTTTCCATAAACTGACTTGGTAACTCAACCGCATCCCATTCCACACCATTGATACCTGATACACCTAGAGCGCTAACTTGGGTCAAGAGGTGGTGCAAGCCATGCCCACTTTCGTGGAAGAGCGTAATGACATCATCGTGGGTAATGGTAGGCTGACGCAAGACGCCATCGACTTTGACTGGCGGAGCAAAGTTGCAAACTAAATAAGCTACCGGAACTTGAATCTCGCCATTGGGCAGAACTCTGCGACCGCGGGCATCATCCATCCAGGCGCCACCTCGCTTACCAGGACGTGCATACGGGTCTAAATAGAAGTAAGCCACGACAGTGCCCTTGGCATTCTTGACCGAGAAGGATTGGACATCGGCGTGCCAGGTAGGTAAGTTGGCAGATTCTATCTTGACCCCAAATAAAGTTTGGATTACTTCGAAGAGACCGTCCAGTACTTTGGGTAATGGGAAGTATTGCTTGAGCTCATTTTCAGAAAAAGAATAACGTTCTTGTTTCAATCTTTCAGAAGCAAAGGCAATATCCCAGGGCTCTAGACCATCAGAAATGGCTAATTCAGATTTAGCATACTCAGAGAGTTCCTGCCAATCTTTCAAGGCAAAGGGTTTTGCCTTTTCTGCAAAATTAGTCAAGAACGAATCTACTTCTTCAACACTGCTCGCCATCTTTGGCGCTAAACTTAATGCGGCATAATTTTTAAAGCCAAGCATACGCGCTTCTTCATCGCGCAGTCTTAACTGTTCAAGCATGTTTTGGGTGTTGTCCCAATCTAATTTACCTTTGGCATACTGCGGTGCTAACTCAGAAGCTCGGGTTACGTAGGCCTCATACATCAAGCGGCGCAGTACACGGCTCTCTGAGTACTGCATCACCGGGTAATAAGAAGGGAAGTGCAGGGTGAAGGCCCAGCCTCGAAGATTCTTTTGCTGAGCAGTATCTGCAGCAGCAGCAATCGCATCCTCGGGCAACCCTACTAATTCAGCCTTATCTGTAATGAGATGTATAAAGTTATCAGTTGCATCTAATACGTGATCTGAGAAGGCTTTTCCTAATGTTGCTTGCTCATCCTGAATTTGGGCAAAGCGGGGTTTATCTGCATCGCTAAGCTCTGCACCACCCAAACGAAAATCACGTAAAGAATTCTCAACCACTTTTTTCTGGGCAGTACTTAGCTTTGCAAAGTCAGGTGATTTGCTAAGTTCTTTAAACTTTTTGTAGAGCGCTAAGTTCTGACTAAGACTAGAAAAGAAGGCGGTAACCTTCGGTAGCATCTCTCCATAAGCAGCACGTAACTCCGGTGTATCGGCAACACTATTCAAATGAGAGATCACGCCCCAAGACCTGCCAAAAAATTCAGTAGCGTCTTCTAATGGTTCAGCCAAGGCATCCCAAGTAGGTGGTGTGTTTGGATTCACCGCGACATCGACGGCATCTTGCGCACGTCTGAGTAAGTACTCAATCGCTGGTGCGATATGCTCTGGCTTAACTTCTGAGTAAGCCGCAATCCCCCGACCAAAAGTAGTCAGAGGGTTATTTTGTAGTTCTGCGGGGAGATTGCTATAGAGAGTAGTGGATGAGGATGTAGTCATCCCTCTAGCTTAATGGACTGGAAGCAATTTTGCCGAAAAAGTCCTAGCCAATTCTTGAGTGGAAGCCTAGTTAGAGTTTGGCAGCCTTTTCAGCGGCTTCCAGGGTATTCATTAGCAGCATGGTAATGGTCATGGGGCCAACTCCACCTGGAACTGGGGTAATCCAGCCGGCCACGTACTTGGCTGCGTCAAAATCGACATCGCCACAGAGCTTGCCATCTGGTAGGCGGTTGATACCAACGTCAATTACTACCGCACCATTTTTGACCATATCCCCAGAAATCATCTTTGGTTTGCCAGTAGCCACCACCAAGATATCGGCGTCTTTGGTATGGTGCGCTAAGTCACGTGTTTTGCTATTGCAAATAGTCACTGTTGCTCCAGCTTGCAAGAGCAGCATAGCCATAGGCTTGCCCACAATATTAGAGGCGCCAACAATCACAGCACGTGCACCACGAATGGGGTATTCAATACTTTCGAGAATCTTCATGCAGCCATAAGGCGTGCAGGGTTTGAATTCAGGTTGACCTACCATCAAAGCACCGGCATTGGCAACGTGAAAGCCATCGACATCTTTTTCTGGCGCAATCGCTTCAAGTACGTGTTCAGAAGCAATATGTTCTGGCAATGGAAGTTGTACCAAGATACCATGGATGGCAGGGTCGGCATTCAGAGTCGCGATGCGAGCAAGCAATTCTTCTTCGCCAAGCTCAGCGGAGTAACGCTCTAGAACAGAATGAAAGCCAACGTCTTCACAGGCTTTAACCTTATTGCGAACATAGACTGCGCTAGCAGGATTATCGCCAACCACAATGACTGCTAAACCAGGTCTCGTGCCTTTGGCCGTAACAATAGCGCCGCGCGCGGCAATCTCAGAGCGTAGTTTTTTAGAAAGCGCGTTTCCGTCTAATAATTGAGCTGGCATAGAAAACTCCAGTAATTAATTGGGCTGAGGATCAGACAAGGCTAGGCGAAGCAGGTCGGCAACGGTGTTGACGTTCAGCTTTTCCATGATATTCGCGCGATGCGCTTCAACAGTCTTAATGGAAATACCAAGATCATCAGCAATTTGCTTATTTAAACGACCGGCAACAATGCGCTCTAACACTTGACGCTCGCGACCAGTCAGTTTGCTAAGTAAACTCTGAGTCACTTTGCGTTGACTTGCTTGCGAGTAATCGATGCGCGCTTTAGCAAGCATGCGATCCACTAAACCGCAGAGGTCATTTTCTTTAAATGGCTTTTCAATAAAGTCAACTGCACCACGCTTCATGGTAGAGACGGCCATCGATACATCACCGTGACCAGTAATAAAAGCAACTGGCATAGGAAGATTTTCACTAGTTAAGCGCTCTTGTAGTTCAAGGCCTGACATGCCAGGCATACGCACATCCAAAATGGCGCAAGAAATAGTGGACTTATCTGTGCTCTGCAAAGATTGCAAGAATCGTTCCGCACTAGCATGGCAACGTACAACGTAACCGTTACTTTCTAAAAGCCAAGTGAGTGAGTCTCTAACTGCTTCATCATCATCTACTACGTAGACAACTTCAGCTTGGTTTGGTTTTGCAGTGGCACTTAAGTTCATATCAGTTCTCGCGAGGTAAACCTATAAATTCGAAGTTAAATATCGGCCTTGGTTTCAGGAGATTCCAGGGGTAGAAGTATTGTAAAGGTGCAGCCGGCTAGCTTGGTCTGTTCTGAGTCCTGAATATTCGTAGCCCAAAGCCTGCCATGATGGGATTCAATAATGGAGCGGCAGATATTGAGCCCCATGCCCATTCCATCCGATTTTGTGCTGTAAAAAGGCTCAAATATTCGTTCCATGACGTTTTCTGGAATGCCGCCCCCAGCATCTGTTACCTGGATGCGCAGCATTGCTGGGAAAATGCTGGTGTCTAAATCCGTCTTGATGCGGACGGGTGATGCCGACCACCGAGAGGAGAGGGGGTAGGCCTCTCGGACACTATCTAAAGCATTTTTCAAAAGATTAACCACCACCTGCAAAATGAGGACTGGATCTAGGTTGACTGCTGGCAAATCTTCGGCAATTTCAGAGTAGATACTCAGGCGATGACGATGGGCTTCAATCTCCACTAGGCCAACAGCATCATTAATAATTTCAGTAATACGCGATTCCTTGCGTTGCGGCTCACTGCGTTTAACAAAACCACGAATGCGTTGAATGATCGTGCCTGCACGATGCGCCTGCTCAGAGGCCTTCTCTAAAGCCGGCAGGATATCTTTGGTGACTGTGGGATCAAGATGGCCATCTAAGCGCTTTGCAACACCCATGCAGTAATTGGAAATTGCAGAAAGCGGTTGATTAAGCTCATGCGCCAAAGATGAAGCCATTTCACCCATGGTAGTGAGGCGACTGGTAAATTGCATACGCTCTTCTTGTTGGCGCACCTGCTCATCTGCAGTCTTACGAGAAGTGATGTCAGTGGCAATTAATAACTGCGCAAGGTGTCCGTCAACCCAGGGAATAAAGCGTCGACGTACTTCAAACCATTTATTACTGCCATCAGTTAATTGAATATCTTCTGATTCTGATTCTTGATAAAGAAAGGAGGTTGGAATACCGTCGCGAATGTAGTCTTGAAGATCTTGTGCAATATTATGTAGGATATCAATTTCCTTATCCTGGTGCGCTAGCTGAAAGTGACCTTTTGAATCGTTACCAAAGTTTTCTCGATAGAAGCGATTGGCAAAAAGTAGTTCATCTGTCTCAAGGGAGACTACGGATACCGCTGCATCCAAACTCTCTAAAACGGTAGTAAAACGCTCCTGAGAGGCTGCAAGTTCTTCGCGAATTTTTTTAGGCTCAGAGATATCGATCAAGGAAGTCACCCAACCGGTCTGCTTGCCTTTTTCATTAATCAGAGGAGCAATAAAGGTGCGCGTCTGGATTAGAGTGCCATCTTTCTTTAGGATCGCGCCTTCAATACCAATTTTCATGTTATCGGAGATGGCGGTCTTAAGCGCTTGATTCATTTTCTCCACAAGCTCATCTCTTCTGTTATCGGGCCAGAACGGGAAGGGCGGGGTGAGACCAAGTAACTCTTCCGATGACCAGCCTGACATTTCACAAAAGGCGCGATTGACATAGGTAATGCGCTTATCCATATCGTGCGCACGCATACCCACGGGGGTAGAGTTTTCCATTGCATTGCGAAAAGTGGTTTCTGTGCGCAGGCTTGCTTCGGCTTCTTGACGCACTTGCATCTGTTTGAGAACAGACCACAAACTCCAAATCACGAATGCACATAATCCCAATACAACCCCGATTAACATCCTGAAGGTCAGATTAGTTGGTGGAGGGTAGGTATCAATCTGTAGGTTGATATTAGGGCTTAAGACGCCAATATCTAAACTAGTTTGATTGCTAAATGCTCTTTTAGGGGTGTCGCGATCCGAGGAAATCCCCAATACTTTTTCGTTGTCAGTAAGTAAGGTAAAGCGATAGTGAGACTTCAGCTCTCCAGGAATAACATCCAAGATTCCCTGTGTTGTGTAGAGGGCCGCCAAGAAGCCAACAACCTCGCCACCAACGATATTGGGGACTACTTGCCACAAAACGATTTTTCGCTCTGCAGCAATCGGCGCATCTCCTGGAAGATTGAGGGAGATGAATTGACTAAAAGCTGCTCGACTGGTTACCCGACTCAGTTCGATTGTGGATAAAAGACTGGAATTGATCAGTTGATCATTTTGAGTTTTGCTAATCCAGTCTGATTTATTGCTTTCCGCTGGAGCTGCCCACTGTCGCTGATTTTGATTATTCAACCAAATGATTTTGACGATCTCATGATTGTTCAAAACAATATCTTCTGCTTGCTCGCGGGCTATTTGTCTCAGCTTAACTTGATCTTCGCTTGCTGCGACCTCACGATTAATAGTGGTCAATGCCTCAAGGTTATTGGCGAAGCGAGATTGGATTCTTTGTTTGGCAAATGAAAGCTCTCTAAATAGAGCAGCCTCTTGCTGATTCTTCTCTTGCAAGTGCAAGGTACCCAAAATAATGCCCATCACCGCTGTAAAGAGAAGAATTGCAAGCAGTGGGGTGTAAACGAGCCGAAAACCCCGTATTTTGCGCAACCATCTGATGGGGTTGATGATGAGTCCGTAAATAGCCGTTTTTTTCATGAATGTGACGATTTTGCCCTATTTACCCACTCAGAACAGCATTTTCATCCTGCATATTCTTGCTATTTGCAGTGCAATAAATTACCATATTATGAGAAATATTATCATTATGTGGAAAATTGCTTGTTTACACCCATATACCTTCCTAGAATATTGTCTATAGAGTTAATGACAAATAAATCACTATTTAACGGAGATAGAAGATGGCGGCAGTTCCAGATCAAGTGTTAGGTAAACAGAATGCCCAGGATGCTGATCCTGGGGAGACCCAAGAATGGTTGCAAGCGCTCGATGGCGTGATTCGCAATGAGGGTCCAGAGAGAGCTGCCTATTTAATTGATCAACAAATTTCTCATGCACGCGTGAATGGAGTGGTCCAGCCATTTCACGCCGAGACGCCCTACATTAATACGATTCCTGTTGAGAACCAAGCACGTTTACCAGGAGATCAAAACGTAGAGCATCGCATTCGTTCTTACACTCGTTGGAATGCAATGGCCATGGTTCTGCGTGCCAACAAGGATACAAACGTTGGTGGACATATTTCTTCTTTCCAGTCGGCAGCTACTTTATATGACGTAGGCTTTAATCATTTTTGGCATGCACCATCTCCCGAGCATGGTGGCGATCTAATTTTTGTACAAGGTCACTCAGCACCTGGTGTGTATGCGCGTGCTTATATGTTGGGCCGTCTCGAAGAGGGTCAACTCAATAATTTCCGCCAAGAAGTAGGCGGTAAAGGTATTTCTAGTTATCCACATCCTTGGTTGATGCCAGACTTTTGGCAGTTCCCAACTGTATCGATGGGCTTAGGTCCGATCATGGCGATTTATCAAGCCCGTTTTATGAAGTACCTCACAGACCGTGGTTTCATTCAAGAGCAAGGTCGTAAGGTTTGGGCTTTTTTGGGTGATGGCGAAACTGACGAGCCGGAATCACTAGGTGCAATCGGTATGGCCGGTCGTGAAAAACTCGACAACCTGATTTTCGTCATTAACTGTAACTTGCAGCGCCTCGATGGGCCTGTGCGTGGCAACGGCAGCATTATTCAAGAGCTTGAGAGCGAGTTCCGTGGTGCTGGTTGGAATGTCATCAAGGTAGTTTGGGGTGGTCAGTGGGATGCATTGTTTGCTCGGGATAAGAAGGGTATCTTGATGCAGCGCCTTGGCGAAATCGTTGATGGTCAGTACCAAACTATGAAGTCAAAGAACGGGGGCTATGTTCGTGAGACTGTATTTAATACCCCAGAATTAAAAGCCTTAGTCAGCGATTGGAGTGATGATGAGATCTGGCAACTGAACCGAGGCGGTCATGATCCTCATAAAGTATATGCAGCATTCCATGCAGCGGTAAATCATAAGAATCAACCCACAGTGATCTTGGCTCACACCATTAAAGGCTACGGCATGGGTGGTTCGGGTGAGGCAATGAACATCGCCCACCAAGCAAAGAAGATGAACGATGACGATGTGCGTCGTTTCCGCGATCGCTTTGAGATTCCTGTGAAAGATGAGCAGTTAGACGAAATGCCACTAGTGAAGTTTGCCGAAGGCAGTCCTGAGTTGGA
>Ga0214207_1000366_pt1 | contig 13941 bp, 16 predicted proteins | sample TroBogEpilimnion_6_FD_153045 | JGI IMG/M metagenome (GOLD analysis project Ga0214207, IMG submission 153045) | Freshwater microbial communities from Trout Bog Lake, WI - 13JUL2009 epilimnion | ecosystem: Environmental > Aquatic > Freshwater > Lake > Epilimnion/Euphotic zone | place: Trout Bog... | reverse complement strand
GGAGAATCTTTAGGTGCATTAAAATGTGTAATTGTTCCAAGACCCCAATGGAAACCAAAAGACTCTGGACGCTTCTTTTCAAGAATTGCTTTAGATTTAGGCATTTGCATTCCTTTTCGGTTCACAAAGTGATTATATACCATTTCCCAATTTGCAGGATTAAATCCTACCCAATGTAATTCTTGTCCTTTGATATCTTCTGGAGTTTCGCCAAGTAATATCGAGGCATGGTATTCATAAGATTTTGCCAGACGGTTATTCATGCTGGAATATAGATCAATATTGTGATGCCAGAGAAGTTCACAAATTCCAGTTAATCCGGCAAGTCCAAATTGAGCATGCACAATGTCTCTTAATGTTTCAACCTCTTGCCCTGTTTCACTTATCAGCATGTTTTCTAAAAGAGGTTTTGCATTTTTTACAGATGTATCAAATAAAGCGACGTCATTTGAAAAGATTGCAAATTGTAGTTGTGCTTGTAATACGGTTGATCCCCAATTACCTTTGGAAATAAAATTGTTTGCTTTCCAAAGACCATCAGGATTTTGAGCTGCTTTAAACTGTGGTAAGAGAACTGATTTAACAAAATTAATAAATCGTGTCTTTGATGTCTCGTTGGGCACCATAGAATAAACAATTTCAGCAGCCATTGACATACTACACAATCCCCATCCACATTCAAGTGGACCATTTTCATTGATTAAACCGAATTTCTTGCATGTCGTTGCCCATGCATCTAATATTTCTACAACTTTGTTGGCAAACTTCTTATCTTTTGTGAGACAATATGTGATCGCATGTTTATAACAACGTTCGCCATCTCCTGTAAAATGCTCATGTCCTCCCACAATACCTTTTTCAATATCTATTTTTTCTTGTGCCGATCTTGCCTTAAATTTTTCTTGATCTGCTTTGCTCATTTTTTCTAAATCGTGAGGTGCTGGATTATATCCCACACGAATTTCTGGAACGGCTTTTGGTTTAACAGCAAGATCGGGAACAGCGAATTTATCACGTAAATCAATGATAGCTTGTTTTTTAACAGCAGGCAAACTAGTATCTTCCAATAGTTTGCTCAGTCCTTCCAGTTCTTTTTTTGAATTCACTGTTGTAGGATGCACAAATGATGTTTTTCCTTGGTCTGCATAATGTTCTAATTTGTTTTTCCACATGGACTTTCTAATCAGCAACACTACAACAATAACTATAATCATAACACTCACTGCAATAACTGAATATGTTATAGACATTTTTATTATTTACATGAGGAATTTATTTGAATACAACTATTTACACTTGCCAATATATTTAGTAAATAAGTCAACTGGACCATGTGCAACTCCACAAAAACGGTGTGTGTTTTTTTCTGTACAAGCATTCAATTTTGAAGACACTGATATTAATACAATTGCTGCTTGAATGACATTTGGCAAACTTGAGATAACTTTATGGTAAACATCTCTGTTGCCATGATACCAGATTTCTCTCATTTCACTATAAATGGGACACTGAACGGGGCATTTGTCCAAGCTCCATAACCAAAACATTTTTGATTCATTGTTGGATGACAAAATTCTAGATATGTATTCTGAAAAACTATGTGTCCCTTTAATGGCATATGGATAACTTTCCTTCAGTTGCTTAAATCCAATGTCCATCCTTGTCATAAATAGCATATACAAGGTTGTGTCATACATACCGTAATGGTGCATCCAAATAGCTAAACGAATCAATAAGTTGAGTGCCTTTATCCAAGACAATCTATTCAACTCGAGGAATATAGAATCTGCTTTGCTCAAAGAAGGAAACTGATATGCCTTTGAGAACATTTTGATAATGCTGGCCAACGCTTGTGACAAATCTCTATTAGAAGATTTAGACCAAATCAGCCAAAGGTGCACACTCATCATATTTTTCAAGCGAAGTTGTTGAGCCTTGGAGAGGAATATTCTGGAGATCCCCCGAATTTTGAAGGCCACCTTCAAGTCATCCTGGTGTTGCATGATACATGCCTTGAACGATTTGCTCGTTACAGAAAGCAGTGGCATTAACCACCAGTACCCAAACGTGGTGAGGCAAATGCTCAACCAAGGGTATGCCTCCATGTTGGTAAAGTCGTGAGAGAAAGCCATTTTGAAAGACACACCTTTAGGGTAACAACATTACGGTATATATACAAAGCAATTGAAGAGATATAATTAATTTCAACAAAATTAAAATTAAAACTAAAAATGAAAAAATTCAAATAATGAAAAAATTCAGAAAATAAAAAAATTCAAATTTCAGAATTTCAGAAATTTGTTTTTGAGACATATTATGTTGATGGTTTTATTATTTCAGATTTCTCCATGAAATTGAATTGCTTCTCGCTTCGCTCGGACTCAAGGGCGGCCCAACCAGGACATGTTTTGGAATAAGTAAAGAAAAACATAAAAGCACAAAATTTAGATGTAAATTTCCACAACCACATTTACAAACCCAACATTCACACACACATATGGAGCTGTTCTATAATATTATCAACATTCATTTCCCGAGTATATTGCATACATTTCCAATTTGTTCTTGTGCACGGGACTTGGAGGTTTTTTGCCGTATCATCCACAAACATAAACATTTTGTGAGGATCAGCGAAGAGCGTTTCTACATAATTGTATATTGGGGGAAATGGCTTGATTTGCTGAATAGCGTCAAATCCGTCACTCGAAATAATCTTTTCTTTTGTGATCATTCCATCCATCCCTGTTAAATGGGCAAAGTGCATCACCCAAGAACTTGCCGCACTTGTGAGAATATACCACTCCATATTGTTTTCTCGGCAAAAGTCAAATACTGCGTAGAACCTTTGCATGTAATGCTTGGAGCCATCACAAATTGTCGAATCTACGTTTTTTATTTTTGCTTCGTCATAAACGAATTCATTATAGTCCGCCAAGGTGCAATTGATATTAAACAGATTGTTGATCGTAATGACTGTGTGCCCAAACTTATGGTAATTTTCATCAGCAATTTGGCGACACTCGGATTCGGGAATTCCAACACACTTTTCCATGAAGCGGGCTGATTCTTCGGTGAGGTATTGCCATACATTGTCATCCCGGAACATCACCCCATCAAAATCCAACAACAGAACATATTGCGAGGCCATCCTTGGACACTTGTGATTTGCTTGGTTTTTTGTCACTTGTAAACTGCGATATAAATAAATAAAAATATCAACCCTTCAATTTTTCCTGCTTTCAAGAGAAATTTAAAAAAAAGCCAAAAACGTAATATTACTCAGGACCGGAATTTTTGCGCTCCCCCTTTGCGCGGGGAAAAAATTGAAAGGAAAAAGAAAAGTTGGGGTAAGCAAGCAAAGCAAGCAAAGCAAGCAAAGCAAGCAAAGCAAGCAAGCCCAGCCACCATGTTCGTTTCCTCCCAGTACGATTGCTTTGACATCATCCGCCGTTGCACGATTGATGCGGAGGTGGGCATGTCTTTCAAGCCCGCGGCGGGCAATGCGAATATGTCCCTTTATGTGCGGGATGCCCATCCGGAGTACGCCGGTCCGCACGCGGCGGTGGTACTGGATATTTTCACCGCAGGCAAGTATTGGGAGTGTGACCTTGATGCGCTTTCCGACGCGGAATGGCAGACATTTTTCACCGCCTTCCTGCGTTTGGGGGTTTCCCCTTCTGCTCATACCCCCTTTATGGATTTGGCCAAGAAAGCTTTTGGGTTGACGTGTGCTGCCTTGGCCGCCCTGCGTTCGGAACTGAAGCAAGTGCCGGCCGGCGCCGCAGTGGAGTGGGAAGTGGAAGGGGAACCCGACTTTGATTTGGAGATTACCGCCGATGGGGAGGTCATTGAGCCGGACAGCGATGATGAAGACGGCCACAGCATGTACGCAGACTATCTTGAATGCCGGGGCTTACAAAAATCACCGTGCGCCGCATGTGAGTGGTGGCAGAAAGTTTAAATCAACCACTATTAACACATCAGGTGCATATGTTTATCATGTGACCAAGTAAATTTTTTGCCAAGTAGATTGGCTCTAACAAAAATTATAAAAATATTTTTTTAATTTGCGCTTTTTCTCCGCTTACAATGAATACTTATCATCATCATCCACCAACAGAGTATCCGCACCATCCTCACTCACCAACACGGCGGGGGTCGCACCATCCGGACTGTGATATCCGATCATTGGGCCATACCTCCCACTGGGATTGAATATGACCTTGTAGTTTTTGTGTTTGTTTTGAAACTGAGCCACCTGTGTCGAAAAGTCTTTGTCCAGGATATATCGCGTTCCAGTTCCTTTTCCTTCAACCACTGCCCCGGAAACATGAATGATGACCTTTGGCTTTGAGACATGGGACTTGGCTGTATATGGATAAACTATTTTGTTTTGGGCAGACGCCAGCAAAACATCATACTCTGCTGCCAAAGCAATATCTTGTTCTAAAGTCGAGTAAAACTCCATTTCGTTTACAATCAGTATTGTGTCTGACATATTCATTTTTTATGAAATTATCGCTATTATCCCATACTATTGTTTTTCCATGTCCATCAACAAAATAAGAAAAGAAGAAGAATTACATCATATTCCGTTTTTCCATCCCATCCATGGCCATGTTCCTATACTCGTCCTTCACGGTTTCCGGACTTTCCTTCCACACCAAATCAGTACATTCTTTGACAAACTGCCATGGCACAACCACCTTTCCATCCTTGGTGGTGAGCGCCAAATTGACACTTTTCAAACGTTCCTCCATCGTACTCAGAATATCCTCCCGGTTTTTGTTCGCGTGATAGAAAAGCATCTTTGCTTTTCTCTCCACTGCATCCACACTCTTTTTATGCCGTTTCTCTTTCAAAGCCCGATTCTCCAGTTCCAAGGCGGAAATCCGTGCCAGCAATTGTTCAATGGTGGCATCGCGGGGCAACGGAGGGCCTTCAGGCGGCTTGTGCCTGAAGCAAAACTCAGACCCATCACAAGCGGGCAACTTGCACGGGCTTCCGTCCAGTTTCAACGCGATACACTTCATTGTGTCATATTTGTCAAGACCATAAAACCTTCAATATTTTTCATTTGAATGGAAAATCTAACAAAATTTCAGGTCTTTTTAGTAGTTTTTGGTTTTAGTTTTTGGTTCCTTTTCCCAGCAGATTGAACTTTAGGACCACAATCTGGGTTGTATGTATTTGGCGCCTTGAGCATCTCTGCATGTGTGATCCTTAAATCTTTCTTGAAATTTCCCCACATTTTCTCAATTTGTTTGAATATATCTTGATTGTCAATGAGCTGTATGGCACTATTTTTATTTAATCGTGTGGACCCAAATTCCTTTATTTTTGGACTGTCAACTGTCCAATCAGGATCATACCAATACAATTCATTTGTTTTTTTGCTTTTATCTGTTTGGAAAAATTTGGCAATCGTACTCGTTTGAGAATTTGCCGTGTTTGTTTGATTTAAGCGGGAAGCGGGAATAGTTTTGAAGGTAGCATTGTTCAGTTTTGGATATGTCATAGACAGACCAACATTTGTAGAGTTTCCACCACCACTCATAGTCACAACATCAAGTACTTTAGAGTTTTCAAGCCATTTTGTAATACCATAAATTCCACTGGACTTATCAGCATTTTTTATCATGTTATGAAAGTCTGTCAAATTCGAAGTAAATTCCTCAAAGTTTGCTGGACTTGGAAGTTTCACCTTTTCGATAGATTTCATGAAAGATTCGAGGTGCTGAGCATGAAAATTATACCTGACGTACTCTTTAGAAAATAGCAAGTGATAAAACTTGATGACATATTTTGTATATTTGTAAACATCTCCATATCTTACATGGTTGCCTGGCAAGGCCAACATCTCAACTTTTGCAATCATACGAATCGTGTCCAGCAAAATGTACTCGTAACTGGAATATACAGCGTATCCTTCATGATCCAACTTGTACAGTTCGATATTATTGTCCACAATGCTACGATTTATAGACAGATTAGAATCTTTAGCTTCGCGAAAATTTGCAAACATATTGTATACGTATCCAGATTCTTGTGGAGATACAACAGAGAAATCTACGAGACCCAAAGACACATATCCATTTGATGAAGGGTAATTCACGGTCAAACACAACAGATCAACAGGAATCTGAAAACCGGTCGCGTTCTTCAACTCGCCCACCATATATTGTAGCTTTTCTTCGTTATCGATCACAATAGCCTTGTCATAGGTAGCATTTCTATACCTGATCGAAATAGTTGGGTTCAGGCCGGCATTTGACGCAAGGGAGCGAAATCTATGGAAAACATCAGCAAGTAAATCAGCACGGTATGACCTCCAATGTGTATATATATATGGATTGTCGACGAAAAATTTGATATCCATGTCATCGGTGGGAATAGAATCATTGGCAAGATGTCCTCTCAACATATGTAACCTGTAAGAGGATCCACCTACAATTACAGGACGGATATTTATTCCAATCCCAACATAGGTACTGAACACTCTAGCCATGAAGGGGTATTCTTGTTGAAGGAATTTATCGATCAATGAACAATGTAATTTTTTAATTCTCTCAACTGAATCGCTAGAATTGGAGTTCATCACAACATTTCCATTGTTATCTTCCATGTTATTTACCCTCCCAAAAGAAAAAAAACAAAACAATAGTTAATTGGAATTTAAAAAAATTGAAGAATGGAGAAATATTTTAGATTTACTGTTCAGGAAGCAACAAACACGAGATGATCAGTCTCCAAATTCTCTCTGACCTTCATCTAGAGCATCGCACTGGTCATGTGGAGTACGAAGAATTCTTAAAACCATCCGCAGATGTTTTGGCTCTTCTCGGCGATATTGGCTCTCCATACGATCCAAAACTGTCCCATTTTCTGGACTGGTGCTCGTCCCGTTTCAAGCATGTGCTCTACGTGCCAGGGAACCACGAGTACTATAGTCCCTCTGGAGACTCGTACGACTACATTCACACCAAGTTGCGGTTGATGTGTCAGCAATTTCCCAATGTCCATCTTCTTGACAACAAAACGTTTGAAGTGGACGATGTCGTCTTTGTGGGGAGCACTCTTTGGTCCGATATTCCCGTGTCGAAGGATGCCTTTTTGACGAGTTACATGAACGACTTTCGGATGATATTTGTATCTCCAAATCAGCCGATGATGCCACATCATAGCCGTGTCGAATTTTCCAAAAACAAGGCATTTCTGGAACAAACAATCTCTCGGCTAAATGGAAGTGGCAAAAAGATTGTTGTCCTGACACATCATGCCCCGAGTTTTGAGGGTACTTCAGCGCCTCAGCATGCATCCAGCGATTCTCGCTTTGCGTTTGCCAGCAAGTTATCATGCAATCATGCGCTGGGAGCCATCAGACTTTGGGGATGCGGTCACACTCACTATAACTTCCATCACTCTCTTGAAGGATATGAGCTGATCAGTAACCAGATTGGCTATGGAAAGAAGGCAGTGGCAGGTTATAATAGAGAGTTGTCCATCAGGTTGTGAGCACACCCACACTCATACACATACACATGCACATAAGAAAATACGGTGAAAAATCCCATTTTCTTATTTGGAGATTGAGAAAAAAATGAAATTGTTTTGGATACAGACTTGAATATGTCGAGAGAAGCACTATGGAGTCACCTCGCAAAATAGTAGGATGGGTTTGCGGAACTGTTCTCCTGATTTTTGTTTTACGTGAAGTTGTTCGTTTTGTCATGGCTTGGTGGCTTGCTTTTTGCGTCTTTTATACAACAAGTGATCTATGGAAGAAACGAAAGATTGTGGTAAAATATTGGAAGATGGGGAAAAAACTTGGATTGATTCCAGAGTGGGTGTATACCTCAACAAATATAGTAAAACGGAACAAGAAAAAATAGTTTTATTTTTATTGTTTCAGCCTTGGAAAGGAAAAAATTTGAAACGAAAATAATTTTAGAAAAACATATACCAAGCAATTCAAATATCCAAGACAAGCACAATGGAGCCAATTACCCTTGCCGTTTTGATAGGCGGTGCTATTGAGCATATCACTTTCGAAAGTTTTCTGAAAGGTGTTGAGTGGTGTAAGAAAAAAGGATATGATTTCAAGTTAAGGTAGAATAATTTTACCTTTTCCACACAAGGCCGGCCACACAAATATTTGAAAACAAAAAATGGAAAAACTCTGTTTTTCCTATTTGCACGTTTTACAACAAAAGAAAAATTGAAAGATTCAAATATTTGTTCCAACTAATTATACATAAATGGAAAATCTAATTGAGAATTTGAAAGACTTGAATATAGGCAATCGGGGCACAGGGGCTGGTGTGGCAAACACAAATAAAAGTGGTAAGGAATTTGAACAGACAACAGATATTGTACCATTCCTAGGTGAGAATTTTTCCGTAGAATATGGCTTTTGTCTATGCGATTTTTTCAAACAACCAAAATATAAAAAAATGTTGAAAGTGCTAGATAGACAGGAAATACGGGTGTTCTTTGCTTCTGATCAGGATTATTTTAATCAAATCCTAAGATGGGTTGGGATTCCTATTGAAGATTAATACTTCGTTCGTAGTAGATTGTGGCTTTTTGCTATTGATGGCTCGTCGACAAGACAAAACCAAAACATCATACACGTCTTCAGAAAAATTGTCACGGACAAGTTTAACATCAGCATTTGACATTAGAATATTAATGTTTTTATTTCTGAGTGTATTGCAAATTTCAAATAATACTTTATGTTTTTCAAGTTTGAAGCCATCCTTTGTGTAACCAACGAATGATGTTGCACTTTCAGGGACATATGGTGGGTCCATGTATACAAAGTCACCTGTTTCAACATTCTTGAGACATTCTTCAAAAGAACAACATTTGAATTCAACATTTTCAACAAGTTTTGAAATTTCCATTAAATGTTGTTCTTCAATAATGGATGGTGATTTGTAATGACCATATGGCACATTAAAGCCATTTGGTCCTTCCCGATATATTCCTCGAAAACAAGATTTATTTAAGAACAATAATAAAGCAGCTGCTTCAGGTGATTCAATAGGCATATTATTAAACCTTTTTCTTTGCCAATAAAACATTGATTCCGAAGATGTTTGAGCTTCTTCAACAGATTGAGGATTTCTATTCACATCACTCCCGACGCACTCATCATATGTTTTTTTTAGTTCAGATACAAATCTCCAAACTTCTCGTGGGCATTGTTGAATATTTTTATAAAACCAAACAAGTCTGGGATTAATATCACATGCACAGATTTTCCCTGAAACTTTAATTTCATTATTCGCTTTTCTTTTCAACAATCCAATCAGGACACTTCCACCACCCATAAATGGCTCATAGTAATTACAAATTTCGGACGGGAACTTATCAAATACATTATGAAGGATTTGAGTTTTTCCACCAACCCATTTCAAAAGGGGTTTAGATGCTACCATATACCACGTATTAAACTTATTATAAAATAATGTTTTATATAGTTCAAATTTTCTCAACCTAAATACCCCTGTCATTTCACAACAATTGTGGCAATTGTATATCCACCATTCCCATTCTTATTATTTGTAATTGCAATATTCATTGGTTGGTAATATTTTTCTGTATCAACTACTATGAAATCCAACATATATGATCCTGCTGTCACTCCACCAGAAAATGTAAATAAATCTGTAACACTCACATTCCCAGGGAGTAGAGATTTCAGCGATAAAGATGAAATTCCTGTCCATGCAATATTTGACCCACTGAGTAAACGGTATTTTAATTGCCACGAATGGTAAGTAGGTGCATTTCCGATATTATACCAACTACTTTGAATTGTATTGTTTCCAGTTACACTCCATGTGGATGGAAACTGAATGCTGGTTACACCATAAATATATCCTGCAGAAGCAGCGCTATCTAAAATACAGGTTTGAAGCCCAACAGGAATATCGGCCCAATTGGAAGTGCTCCAAAAATTTCCGTTGCCTATCCGTGACACATTGTATTTTTGAATTTGTGCAACTGTAACATTTGAATTCATACCTCCATTCGCAGTCCCGATGCTTTCTACAATGACAGGTGCTGTGGTCCAACGGTTACTTGTAGAAGACCATGCTACTATACTCGTTATGTTTTCCATTATGCTGTGACCCCATGAATCACGCCTCCATCCGATTGCATTATTTTTCCCCATGGAATAAGCCAAACCGTGATCATTATCGCTCATCATTATTACCTGCTTGTTTGGAAACCATTTCACAAATGAATCTATCATCGAATTGGTGGAAGAATCAAAGAGATTCGAAGCTCCATTCGAAGGAGTTTCAAAACCGCTTACATGCCATTCCCCCCAATTCCCATAGGTGCGAATTTCAACATAATCTATCCTGGGATCGTTATTAAAATTTGCGCCTAAATTGCTGGCAAGAGCGTCAACTCGTTTAAGAAAATACGCATCATTCCAATCCGGTACGCAACAATTTTTGATATTGCTCCACCATTTCAAAGGCATATTACTAGATAAATATCCAGGCATTGCATTAGACGTCCCTTCAACCAAGCAACGCACACCAAAACTAAATTTTCCCCCATTGTTGGAAGCGGCCGCAGCAGCACTACTTATTGGATTAAAATTGTAAATATTACAAGATGTTTCCAACATGGACCAATTGTATCGGGCATATGAATCCATACTCTTTACCGGAGCGACATTCTGTCCATTCCATTTAAAAAAACCTCTTTCTGGATTGAGCATTATATTTGAACTGCCAGGAATATGGTCTAAGCGTGTAAACGTCACGGTGCTTATCATTTACATTTATTTACAAAAAACGTTGGTAGCTTTTCAACTTTTGTTTTCAAAACTTTAAAATTTGTTCCACGCCTTTGATCAAAAGAATCTCAGAATCAAGGGCACCCTGTGTAAATTTCAACTAATTTTCCATTATAATTCCACCACCCAATGAGAATTCAGTTGAAATACACACAATAAACCTAATTATTTCACATTAGAGTTGTGGAAATAAACCAATCTCAAATGTGCAGTGTTTTTCGCTTGCGCTCAGTATCTAGGGGGCGGCCCTTGTGTAATTTTCAACTCAAATCCCAATATAAATGAACATCTCCCACCTATCACTGAGACTACAAATTCTGCGATGCTGCATTCACAGATGCCGCTATTTTTTTATCATTCTTTCCTGTTATTATTGAAAAATTGAAGTTGTGACATTCTTTTCTCACCAGAAATGTCAAGATGGAGAGCATTTATGTTCCCTGTTGGCTGCGTCCTCGCGGGACTATTTTCATCACGAGGTTGAATCGGAAAACGGGGACCTTCCAGGCTATCTCAAAACAAGTAAAAAACCGTTGTTTCAAGAAGCCAGTGAGCATCCGTATTGCATCTTCTGATGTGTTTGTGGGGGACTTTGCCTGCAACGTCTATGAGGCCATCTGTCAGGAGGTACTGCCTGGGAACGTGATGAAGGATGTGATCATCATTGATACAGAAAGCAACATTCCTAAGGAAGCCAACCTAGATTCCGTGTGGGCTTCTGTTCTTGCCAAGTTTATGGCGGAAAGAATCGTGAAAAAGGTGATAGCTGAGAATGTGGAATTAGCCGAGGTCTTTCACATCGACTACAAGAAGCGCAAATGGGATGGTGTTGAAGACGTGAAGCTAGTCTGGAAGGAAAATCCCTATGTGGAATTCAGGAGCATGAAAAAGGCCCGCCAATTTTTGATGTACGGTCTGTGAGATGTCACTTGTTTTCTTATTTATCTTACATCATATGGACCGCCCTTCAAGCTCTGAGCAGCAGCAGCGCAAACGTAATCCACTGCTGCCACGGCTATGGCTGCATGCTCGTCCACAAAACCCACACGTCCTGGGCGCGGACCCCCCCGCACTTCGTTAAGGCACCCCAGTACAGCGCGTCAAGACCGTAGGGCACGCGGGGCGCCATTGCTGGCGTGAATGCAGGCGCCCCACCGCAAGAGCCCCTTGCCTGAAGCGCATACTTGTTACACGCAACTTGTCTTTCCACCAAATATGCCGCCAAGTAAAATAAAAGAAAAAATGCTTGTAGCACTTGGAGAAGTGGAAGAAGGACTGACTATGAAGGGTGGGCAACGCCGCCGGCGGAAGACAAGACGCTAGGACGGTAGTTTGTCCAATGTTGGCATTTTCTACATATCCAACCTTGTGCTTTCCACCACCCAATAAGAAATCAGTTTAAATACTCATGAAATAAAACTTTAGAAATATCCAAATTTTGCATTGTTTTTCGCTATCGCTCAGAATCTAGGTGCGGGCCCACCTAGAAAGCCTTGTGTAAATTCCAACTGAATGTCCATTAGCAAATTCCAATTCCAATGGAATTCCAGTTGAAATTCCACACGCAACAATAGTATCTCACAATAATTTTGTTGAGAAACGGAGATCCCAACAGTTCAATGTGTAATTCGCTATCGCTCAGAATCTAGGGTGCGGCCCTGTGGCAATGAACTTAGGATAAAACCAAAATTTCAGGCACATAAAAAAATTGAGACACATAAAAAGAAATATGTATAGAGTAATATGGAAATCAACAAGGTGCATCTACAAGATTGTGTTGAGGGTTTGAAGCAACTTACCACAGACACAGCACAGATTATCATTTGTGATTGTCCATACAACATTGGAAAAGATTTCAACAATAACAGTGATAAGCAACCCATGGAGGAGTACTTGAAATGGTGTGATGAATGGATAAGCGAATGTCTAAGGGTTTTGAAACCGAATGGCACTCTATACATTTATGGGTTTAGCGAAATCCTTGCCTTCATAAGGGTTCGCCTTACGTGTAATGTAAGGTGGTTAATTTGGCATTATACGAACAAGAATGTTCCTACATTACAATTTTGGCAGCGTTCGCATGAAAGTATTCTTTGTTGTTGGAAGGAAGGGAAAGTATTCAATAGAGACGATGTAAGGGAGCCATATAGTGAAACCTACGTCAAAAATGCAGCAGGAAAAGTAAGAAAAGCAACGAAGGGGAGGTTTTCAAATGGAGAGACGGAAACAGTTTATAAAGCACATGAGAATGGTGCACTACCGAGGGATGTCATCAAGATCCCAGCACTTGCAGGAGGAGCTGGTAAGAAAGAACGCGTAAACCATCCAACACAGAAACCACTTGAGCTCTGTCGTAAGTTACTCTTGGCTTCCAAACAGAATGACACAGATCTTGTAGTAATTCCATTTGCTGGTTCAGGTAGTGAATGTGTCGCCTGCAAGGAACTAAAGTTGCCATTTGTGGCTTTTGAAATCAATAAGGATTATGTTGAATTATGTGAACAGAGACTGAATGATGATGTTGATGTTGAAAATGAAGGGGGAGCAGATAGTCAAGAGTGCTCTCCTTCCAAAGACAATTTATCGAATAATGTTGCATAGTCAATAATTTTCTTTTTCTGTACAATAATTGCATCAATAACTGCATAATCTTTGAAAAAGGATTTATCCAACTTGATCCAAAGTTGGTTCGACATTGCGGGAGTGACAGACATTTTGAATCCTTCTATATCACCTGTTTCCCAACATATAACCTTGCTTGTGTTGTTTTTGTATTTAGTACTCCAATCTTTTCCACCAGCTTTTATGAGATAAGAAGGGATGACATAGAATGTGTAAGTATATTGAGTTGGTGATTCTGTCCTTGAAAGAATTGCATATGCCTGAAAGTTGGCCCTTTTCACGTCTATTTCTTGAACAAAGTCATCTGTGTTTGTGCAAGTTGTCATCCTGTACGAAGAAATATTCAAGTGTGTTTTTGTTTCCTTGCAAGATTTGCAAGAAATCCCATTGTCACCTATTGTTATACTCCAACCAATTAAAAATGTTACACTTCAAAAATAAAAATTTGAAACTATATAAAAGATTAACAACTTTGAAGTTTGAAGAACATTAAGCTT
>Ga0214207_1000361_pt1 | contig 14180 bp, 11 predicted proteins | sample TroBogEpilimnion_6_FD_153045 | JGI IMG/M metagenome (GOLD analysis project Ga0214207, IMG submission 153045) | Freshwater microbial communities from Trout Bog Lake, WI - 13JUL2009 epilimnion | ecosystem: Environmental > Aquatic > Freshwater > Lake > Epilimnion/Euphotic zone | place: Trout Bog... | reverse complement strand
CAAAGTTGACAGAATCGTGGTAACAAGACCCGCCGTGTCCGTAGACGAAGATTTAGGATTTTTACCAGGTGACTTAAATGAAAAGATGGCACCATGGACAAGACCTATATTTGATGTCTTGGGCGAATACTATCAAAAGAAAGAAATAGCAAACATGCTAGAGGAAGGTGTTATTGAAATAAGCCCATTGGCCTACATGCGTGGCCGCACATTCAAAAACGCATATATAGTTGCAGACGAAATGCAAAATGCCACAGTAAATCAAATGAAAATGCTACTGACCCGTTTAGGAGAAGGGTCTAAGATGGTAGTGACAGGCGATTTGGCACAAGCAGACCGATTAAGCGATAATGGTCTAATTGACTTTTGCAAACTACTCGAGGAAAAAGAATATTTGGAACATATTGATATTATTCAATTTGACGCCAAGGACATCGAACGCCATAATGCCGTGAAGGAGGTGTTAGCGGTTTATGGAGAATAAGATAAGTTTATCTTAGATTGTCTAATAAATGGGTGGCTATAATTGCCGCCCATTTTGTTGCGTTTTTTGTTGTGATCCTGATATTGTAATTAGATGGAGGTACAAACATTTTATTAGTATCTTCAAATCTGCCTTGACTTATAGTGTCCATCCATATAGTATAATGGGCATCAAAGATTCCTCTCATTTCGGGTAAAGGTGCTACAAAATCGGCAATGTTAAATCTTGAATTGTTTGAATCGCATAATTCCTTCATTCTATGACTTTGCCTAATCCTGCCTTCGGGACTAAAATCCCAATCATTAAATTTAGCTCTTACTTCATCGGCGTTGAACGGTATTGTATGCAATCTCTGTGCTAGTTCTTTAGCCAAAGTTGTTTTACCTGATCCTGGTAACCCCATAATTAATATCCTTTCAGCTCCATACCGATTAGTTACAGCCTTGAATACTTCATCATAGTTTGTTGGATATGGAGTTTTAACTACAGGGACTTGCAACGGAAAATGAGAAGATATTTCTTCGTAAGTGAAATTTAAATCAGCTTTAGGTAAATTGTTAATAATATTGATATCATCCTGTACCCATTCAATACTGGTATTAATATCTTTTATATCAATATCTATTTTAGTATCGGCAAAACCATTTATTTCATTGGAAAAATAATGCCATTTATTTCTTTTATTTGCAACATAATGACTAGCTATTTGATCTACAAGATTAGATCTTTTTAATTTAATTGTAAAAAATGTTCTATTAAAAAACTTTTCTTGTAATTCCTTAGGAAAACTAGGAATTGAGCTACCCATTATTTTTAATATGTAGTTGTTATGCCACCCTGCATAATTTAAAAACTCTTGCATTCTTTCAGGTTCGAAATTAGGCTCATTAAAAAATACTGTTGAATACATTTGTTCTAAAGCATGACCTAATGCGCCACTCCCGCAACGGGGCGACGAAACAATTAATACTGGAAACTTGGTAATATTATATAATGATAGAATATTATTCATTTTAAATTACAAATAATTTAACCTTATCAAGGTAGCCGCTAAATTGATCTCTGGATCGATTACTAAACTGTGATCAACTGCACCTTGTTTGATAATAAGAATTGCCTTGTCCGGGTCCTTAAATAAATCCGCATTGTCATATAGCCAACGATAGATATCATCTATTTCTTCTGGTCTAGCACGACCGCATACTAGTTTACGTGCTTCTTGAATTTTTCCTGCTTTAAACAATTCGACCATTTCAAGTCTAAAATCGCTAACACCACTATCTTCGTTTTTAGGATTGATTAATGCACTATCTACGCTATTTTGTTGCACTAGATTAATGCATTTACGCAAGTCTGGAAATACACTTTTTACATAGGTATCTAATGTATCTAGGTCAAATACGATATTTTCTTCTACTAAAATTGTAGCTACACGAGCAGTAAATTCTGTTTGATCAATGCTTGCAAAATGCATCTGTTGTAATCTGCTGTGTAGTGGCGGGAGAATTCTATTGGGACTATTACAAGTTAAAATAAATCTTGCATGATTACTGTATTCTTCGATGATACCTTTTAAACTGTCTTGTGCTTGCTGACTTAATCGATCTGCTTCATCTAACAATACAACTTTAAACGGACCAAAAGGAATCATACTAATGAATGGAACAATCTTTTCACGAATAAAATCAATACCAGTTTCACGGCTAGCATTGACTTCTAGCACATCAAATTCTGGAATTTCAATTTCGTTTAAAAGAATTTTTGCTAGAGTAGTTTTACCAATACCAGGACTACCGCTTAGTAGCAAATGCGGAATACTAGCTTCTTTAATCCAAGTTTTAATTTGTTTCTTTTGACTATCATCTCTAAATACATACCCATCGACAGTTTTAGGACGATATTTTTCTACCCATAGTTCTTTCATAAGATTCCTTTGTTTTGCTTATTGTACAGGTGAAAACAGGCCTTGTCTAGAGGCCTGTTGCTCGAATGATTAACGTGCGAACATGTCTGGTGTAAATACCTGACCTTGTGATTGAGTATGTGAACCATATGTGTTATCCCCAGGCTCTTCGTCAGTAACTATCAAAATAGCCTTGATGTCGGCACGGCGAATAACAATGTCATTGCCGTTTTCGTCTTCAACAGTCATGCCACGTGTCCAACGCCCATGTTCTAGCAAAATCCATTCGCCGACTTTGACGTCTTTTTGTTCAGGACCAATTGCCCAAACTCTTGCCCAACGATGGCGAACACCTTCTGTTTTTCCATCGTCGCTTGGCAAGACAAACATGCCTACTTTTCTTTCGCCAAAATTCATATCTGTAACTAGTACATTATCGCGAATAGGAACAATTTTTCCTTTAATCTTAGAAGAATAGCCTTGATGGCCTATGCCCTTTGATTCAGCCATTATTCATTTCCTTCCGGATCCATATTGCTAACATCTTTTTTAGCAAACTGCTCTGGTACTATAGTAGCAGTTACAGCAGGCGCAATAATTGCTCCTCCCGCACCTAATTTATCACCACGTGCATTTACCTTCATATTACCTACAGCAGGTGTAAGTTCATTTTGAAGAGCCAGTTTAGCCATATCAACTTCTTTGCCTCGGGCACTGCGATAAACTGCTCTTTGTTGTTCTTTCATTGGCATAATAAGCCTCCTTAAATATACTATTACTTATCTCAAGAATTCCTGCCAGTCTAAATTATATTTGACAGAATCTATTTGATGTACGCCTAGCAAATAAAGTACAAAACTGGCTACACTACTACCCCTTCCTACACCCCAAACAATACCGTTAGAGTTGCAAGTATCTACAAAATGTTTAGTCCATTGTAGTAATGGAATCATACCGCGTTCTTCATAAGCTGATATTTCGGCTTCTACGCGGTTTGTTTGCTCTTGAGTGGTACAGCGTGATAAGCACCACTCCTTAACATCGAAATCTCTGTATTCAGGAGGCATAAACCAATCGCTTTGTAGTGCAGAATCAAAATCTGCAATATCGATAGAGTTTAATTGCTCGTTAAATCTCTGGAATGTAAATCCAGCTGTTTGTTCTAACTGTTCAATTTCTTCGGTATAATCAACCATAATATCTTTGAGGTTAGTAAGTTTTCCTTGATAAAGGAATTTGAATATATCTTGTGAATTAAAAATAGGATTACCGAATTTATCTAGGCGCATAGCCTATATATTAACTGACCTTGACTAGTTTGTCAATGCTTTTTTCGTTTTTTGATAAAATTTTGTTTAGCTGTAGTTGTCTGCGTTTGCCAATTTCTTGTTTATAATCTTCAAGTAAACTAGCTATCTGCTTTTTCATTTCTGGATTGTTAGTCATAAAGTACTTTTTAGTGAGGTCGGTGATTTTCTCCTCAACCTCACTATCTTTTAGATTTTCAAATGTACCAGCTAACGGATGCATTAATATTCGCCTGTACTCTTAATAAAAACAGTTGCACCACCATTTACAGTCCAAGCTTCTATAACTTCATATTTGCCGCCATTCCCTACTGTAACTGTTGCTGGCAACCCAGTTCCGTTGGCCCAACCTGTTGCAGGTTTAATTAATCCACCGTTTGATGTTGATAATGTAACTGTTCTAGGAGCTACCTGATCTCCATAAAGAATTACTTTTATTACACTATAACCAGATGATGGCCAGTTAGTAAATGTTAATGTACAGTTGCCGCCAGCAGTGAATTGTTGTACAGGGCCATTATTTAAATTGATATTTGCACTAGTAGTAACTGATCCGCCGTTAAAGAATATACCGTTAAACTGTGAATATAACGCATTAGTAATTGAGCTACCTAGTAAATTATTTGTTACAGTGGTGTTATCAGCTAAATTAGCAACAAGTACAGCATTTGTCTGCAATGCTGATATTTCTGTTTTAGCAGTTGCCAAAGCTGTGCTAATATTTGTAAAATTATCTCTAAATCCCTGACTGTCGTTGTCTTGCCCTGCTACTGGGTAAGTTGTGCTAATTGAGGCATAGTTTATATTACTTGTCATACGGTTATCCTATCGTTTTTGAATACTAGGTATTTATCTCCTAAATAACCAGTAACGCTATCTATTATGAATCGATCTACTGTGTAATCTATGATTTTAAAATCAAAATTACTAAATTCTATGTTTGAAAGTATTTTATCAGCAGTTCCTGGCTTGCAAAAACATAAAGGAATACTAAGTGTGTAACCTAATTGCTGTTTTTCGCCAGCAGGTACACTACGCATCCAAAGCGGCAAATAATTTCTTTCAGTTTTTACATTATCAAAATAAGTTTTGCCATAGTCGAAAATTGTTTGACTATCGAATTCAGTTCCAGGATTACCTTGACCGCTTAATCTAGTTTGCCAATTGGTTATACTATTTGGATAATACTTGTCAGAATTAGGATTACTAACTTCGTAACCCGTGCTATCAATTGTAATTTCTGGAATATCTCTAGGGTCTCTAGGAGCGGTACTACTTAAATCTCCAGATTGTTGTTTGTAAAAGGTTGTGCTATTATCCGCAGTAATATACTCACTATCGAATCCAGGATTAACAGTCACAGACAACGGTAAATGTTTCCCATTTGGTTCTAAAGGGTCTAACATTTGAACATAAACGACTTCATAAACGCTATTACCGGTATTAGGATCTACAGCTATAGCTTTCTTAACATTTCCAAATTGAAATCTTTTACGCTTTACATTCAAACCCATAGCGCCAACATAGGCCGCTGCCAGTTGTGTTTGTATTCCTGCATAGACTAACATTTTTAATTCTGTTTGTATTCCAAAATTTTCGTCATTGGTTCTATAGATACTGCTAGGAGTAAAAATTGTAGGATCGGTAATAAAAGATTTAAATGCACTTCTTTGATCTGACTTTAAATATGGTTTGGTTATAATATTACTGTAGGCTACTGAATTAGGAGTATCGACAGTAATTGTAAAATCTCTAGTAATACTGCTATAATTAAACTGATCTCTAGCAGTTATAGTTGCAGTAAACACTCTGTCTATGGTAGAAGTATTATGATCAAATGTTACACTGCCATTATCGAATGTAGTAAGGCCTAACTCGCCAGTGCTAGGATTATAATATTGATTTGTAGTCCCAGTAATTTCTCCGTCTAGGTTTAATGTTAGGCCGGGAGGTAAACCATTTTTGCTAACATACCCTCCAACTACTAGAGTTCCGAGTGTGCTATTTAAAAAACTTACAGTACTAGTTGTACACGCTGTTACCTTCCAAATACCATTATATCCTGCCGGAACAACGTTGTCTACTTGAATAATATTTCCAATACCAAATGGATTAGTGGCTTGCGGAGTAAATGACAAGGTAGCAGTAGTACCGTTTCCAGTAGCACTGGTCACTGCAAGGCTTTCCAATTCATAAATTACTGTAGCATTTGGTACCGTAGAAGTTGCGCTAACTGCTAGTGTGCTGATATAATTTGCTGGAATAATGCCTAAATTACTTGGAGTATTCCAAGTAATAACACTATCAATATCTCCAACAATGCTTATGTTGAATGTTTTACTAGCATTTAATTCTTCGCTTATGTTATTGCCTAATCTTGTAGCAGTAATTGTAAATGTATATGTTTCAGTAACAGCCGGTTGATATGGAAGTTGTCCGTAAATATCGCCAGTACCAACATCGAAATTAATTCCTGGAGGTAGTTCACTTAATGATCCAATATAGAATGCCGTACCATTGGGAATATTCAACTCGAGCGGTACATATAGTTGTAATCTGTATTGATTATTGTAAAGTGCGGTAACATTTTCAATTTGATAAGTTGTACCAGTAGCGCTATCTAAATAATTGTCGAATGTTAAAAATTGTCCTATTTCAGGGATTCCGTTAACAGCAGTGATAGTTAATTGGTCACCGCCTGACGATAAACTTGTTTGTGATCTTGTTAATGTTGCTACTTGACTAATCATAATACTAGTAGAACCAATAGCTGTGATTGTAGTGCCATTAGTAATTCCAGTACCTCTAATTGATTGGCCAACAGTTAAAAATCCAATATCAGTAACATTGTTTATGGTTGTACTATTAATAGTCAAATCTCCTGCAAAATTTACAGGAATTATATTGTCTGTTGGTAATACTTGAACACTTGTACAATAAACTTCTTCATTAGTAGTTTCTAATCTAAACAACACATCCAATGTATCATACAGTGCAATAGGTACAGTCAAATAATTATTGGCTCTAAAAGTGCCTAAGTTGCTATCAGTAATCCATACTGGAGCTCTTAGATATGTAGCATCACTGCTAAAACTATCAGCTAACCCATTAAATGCCAAGTTGTCGGCACGGAACTGATCTGTACCAACTACAAATATTTTAAAAATACGCTGTGCATAATTAACACCATCTGTTAATGTAACACGAAATTGATAGTTTGCATTTAATGTAGTAGGAGGTGCATTGGCTAAATTAAAGTCATAAAACACATCATCATATTTGTAACTATCAAAACCATCGCTAGGTGCTGTGGCAAAGTCATAAGCTACACGATCATAAAATGATGCATCGTATGTACCATCGCCATCTTCTGGTGTTATTTTAACTACAGGTTCTATGTATCCTGAAATAAGACCGCTAGAGCTTAATGTTAATCCATTTGGTAACGCACCATCACCACTACCAATAAAATAAGTTAATGTTTGGCCGACAGCAGTACTTAAATCAAATGCTTCAATTTGATAATTGACATGTGTTTGATCTAACACATATAGTTGTTTTCCAGGTCCGATTGGTAAATCTCCAGGGCTGGTAACAAATGTTGGAAGATTAGTTCCAGTGATGGTCATAAAGAAAGTTCGATCACTTATTTGACCATTCAAACTAGCACGAATACAAAAACTAAAAGTTGTATTGTTGGCAACAATATACGGATTGCCGGTAATCATTGTACCTTGGATTATTAAACCACCAGGTAAGGCTCCGCTAATTACTGTGTAGGTAATTCCGGAAATATTTTGTATAACAGGCAGTTCCTGATTGATAGCAATGCTTTCTGGAAAGCTACCAAAACTATATCCGCTGTTTTGTGTCCAGACATTTAGTGCCATCGACTATTCTCCATTAGGATTAATTTCTATACCAAGTGGTTGTGCTTGCACGATATACATATTGATATACTGTTCCTGATGTTACGTTGCTAGTACCTGTAAATGGAGGTATAATTGTTGGTCCAGCAGTCATGTTAAGTGTTGATATAGTATTAGATGCAATAGTAAAACTACATAGCTGTTGATCAACTGGGCTCGGAGGCATTGTTACAGTTACAGTTAAACCTGTATTACTTACTACTAGTACGTTGTAGCTTGTTGTAGTACTTAAGGCATAAGTTGCTGTACTAGCAACTGCAATAAAGTTCACGTTACGTAGTGTCAATCCGGTTGTCTGTACATTGGCAAATGTTACGTTACTGGTTGTACTAACTGCTTGTCCAATATTCCAAGTAACAGTACCGTTAGCACTTTGAGTAATAGAAACACCAGTTCCACCATTATAAACTGGTTGAATAGTCCACCAGTTGTTACCTGATTTAGCCATTAAACTAATTGTAGCTAAGTTAGGCAACACGGTAGGTACACCAGCCGATCCACTTTCAATAGTATGTGTGCCTTGTGGATATACATTAATTGATGCGCCAGTATTGTTAGTAACTGAAACTTCGCGTCCTGTAGTAGCCGCAGGCAATACAACGCCACCAGTACCGCTGGTTATAAAGTTGTTGTCAGCATATAATTGTGTAGCAGTACCTTGATTTGTACCAGCAGCCGCTACTGAGCTAGCACTACTAAATTGCAAACCACCGTTGCTAACTATTAGTGCAGAGTTTCCACTTCCAGTCCACGTAATACCACCAAAATTGATATTACCGGTAACACCTGCAAATAAATTTGCTGTACCAGTAGTTACATTTGTAGTGATAGCGGCTGTTCCTGATGTACCGTTACCATAAATGTTTAATGTACTGTTGCCGGTACTAGCACCAATATTTTCTGTTGCTCCTGCGGCACCTACTGTTATCGTTGTTGCATTAGCTAATACTGAACTAGTTGTTAATACACCAGTTCCATTGATATAATAACCTAAACTAGTTCCGCCTAAATTTAAATTGTCTGTGCTGTTCCAATAACCTGTATTTGTTCCACCAGTTGTAGTAGTTGCACTCCAAGTAATTGATTTATTGCTAGTTCCATATACTAATACACCACCACCGCTAGCAGTAATATCGGTAGCACCACTAGTAGCAATATTTGTTACAGGACCTGCAACTGGAGTAGTGCCACCGGTTGCAGTAAATGTAATACTAGTTGAGCTTGGAATACTAGCAACTATATAAGTTCCACCAGATCCTAAACTACCAGATCCATAAGTAGCTGTTACACTTCCTGTAGCAGTTGTTAAAGTAAAGTTGTTACCACCAAATGATGAACTTAAACTAAATTGAGTACTGCTAGCAATGTATGTTACATAATATGTAGTGCTAGTTGATAACCCACCAAATGAAGATGCAAGTGTAAGTGTAGATCCTGGTATTAAACTAGCAGTTGAATTTGCAGTAAGTACATTTAATGTACCCGTAATAGTTTCTGATGAAACAGTTTGGCTATTATTAACAACCCAATTAGCTCCGGACCCGCTAACGATATATGTACCAGGTGCAACGTTTCCACCTGATAACTGCATACCGATTACAAATGATCCTGTAATATTTCCACTTAACGTAAACTGAGTGCCATTAATTGCTCCACCGGTACAATTTGCTGTACTAGTTGATGCCGCAGTAACAGTAATAGTGCCAGTAGACCCTGAACCGGTAGCTGTTATACTGCTACCTACAATTAAATCAACTGTACTAGTCATTCCTGAAATAGTAGCAGTCCAAGGCCCAGTGCCAGTAATAGAACCAATTTCACCAGTAGCACTTACAGATGAATTAGTTAATCGACCTAATTTCATTAATTTGTCTTCGACACTAACACTTGTTGCGTTAGTAGTAACTGTAGTACCGTTTACAGTTAAAGTACCGTTTACAGTAACATTTCCATAGGTAGTTAATTGTTGGCTACTGTCAATTTTTGCTGCCAAAGTTTCTATGCCAGCTGAATTACTTGTGAAGAAACTGATGTTACCGGGAATAATATTAGCACTAGGTGCGGCATCTACAAGAAATTGTATACTACCTGTTCCTTGTAAGTTTGCACCATCGTATGCTCTTGTTGTTATAGCTCCTATCTGATCTCCTAAAAGAACAGCAGTTGGTGATGCATAACTTCCTCTATATTTTCTTAAGCTAATAGCAGATCCGTATTGGTCGCTAAAATAAGTTCTTGATACAATAGCTGGATTACCAAATGCACTAGTAGTTTGTCTAATAGACAATGCACCTGAACCGCCTTGAGTAGTAGCAGAAGGGCCTATGGTAAAAATACCACTTGAAAGAATAGCCGCTCTTGGCTGATAAGAACCACTGGTATCTGTAACAAAAAATTGTAATAGTCCAGGAACTATTCCAGTAGTTACACCACCGCTAACACTTGCACTAATACCTGCTACATTTTGGAATCCAGTTCCGTCATGGCCTTGGAATAAAATGTTATAAAGATAATCGGTGTTTGTAACTGCCGCTGGACCTAAGTTATATCCATGCGCTCTACGCAAAGCCAATGTACCGCCGCCAGCACTTCCTGTAGCAGTGTTAAAAGCTTCTAAACTAATAGCAGATACTCCGGTAACATTTTGTTGATTTAAAAATTGACCATTAATAATAGTTTGTGTATTTGTACTTTCATTCCATTGTAAACTTTGTGTACCAACTAGCGCAGTTCCAGTACGACTATAATAGCCTAAAGCACCAGCCGCACCACTAGCTACTGAAACTGTATTAGTAATAGTAATAGCATGTGTAGTACTGTTGTAGCTAATTGCTATACCAGTCAATGTTCCTCCAGCAAGAGCTGTTCCTACTGCATCGATTGCTCGTGTAGTTGTAAAATATTGGTTGTGCGAACCTTCGCCAACAGTATCTGTTGTTAAGGAAACATTGCCAGTTAATCCGTTTACAGTAGTAACAGGGCTTACTGGATTACCGCCAGCTGTTACACCATCACCAATATAAAGTGTTTTTGTATCAGTGTTATATACTGGTTCACCTTGGGCGGGAGTAATAGTAAGTCTATTAGCGTTTGTCCCTCTTCTTAATTGCAATGCCATATATTTCTCCTACCTTAAAAGGTTCCTAAATCAAAATTGTTTAAAGGAGCACTAAATGTTCCTTGATCTCCAAATCCAGTAGCTAGTGCTGTTTGAATTTGTGTGTTTAATACTCTAACGTCGATGCCCCAAACTGTAGTTTCTACATCTCCTGCACCTGTAACATTGTACCCATTTAAATTTAAATCGCCACCCAAGTGCGGTGCTGTATCGTTTACTACGTTAGACATAGCTGTGCTAGCAATATTAACAGTATTAGATGTTGATGTTACTACAATATTATTACCGCCAGTGATGGATTTAAAACTCATTATTCCAGCTACATCTGCTGAAAAAATTCCCTGGCCTGAGCCAATATTTTGGCCATTTAAATTTGCTAATTGTGTGTACAAATCTGTAAAATTAGCTGAAACTTTAGTAAAAGCTGTACGCAAATCATCGCCAGTACCGTCGTTTGCATAAGTTCCTAAATTGATTATTTGTTGGGTCATTTTATTCTGCTCGTTTTAGTATTTACCAAGTTTCGCTTGGATATGTTTGTCGCACCCAAATGTTAGCTGTTCCTGTGGTATAAGATGCTGTGCAATAGTAGATATAAGTTCCATCAAACGCCATCATACCAGCAGTATCACCAGATTTACCTGTGCTGTGCGTAGGAGGTATAGTCTGGGGATACAAGTCAGTAAAGTTGTTGTTTACTTTACTGAACGCAGTACGTATCGGATCCCCAGTGGAATCGTTTGGGCCGGAGCCAATGTTTATAGTTTGCTGTGTCATTATACTCTTCCTATAGCTACTTGGATAACTCCGGCCTCACCGTAATCTTTATCTTCTAAAGCCTTACCAATGATAGAACCCAATGTTGGTGTTAGTGCCTTAACAGCGTATCCAGCTGTAGCACTTGTAGTCAACATATCACCTTTCTTAACACGACCAACTACTTTAACTGGTACACGACCTGCTAGTGCTATACAAACTTTAATACCAGTTTGTTCACGGTTCATAACATAAGCTGGATTAGTTGTAACTACACCAGCACTACGAGTATCGTTAATTTGGGTAGTTGTTGTAACTTCTTTATCACCGCCAAATACCAATACTGTACCTGGTTCGTAATCTTGATCGCCTTCATAGTACTCTGCCAAGTCAGCGTAGGTTGCCGCAAATACACCATTAACACTCCAATTACCAGTATATGTACCAGTAGTTGATGGACTACCTGTACTGATACTTGTTGTATATACTGTACCAGTAAATGTTGGATTGCCAATAGTTGGACTTGTAGCATATACAATATTTCCAGTACCAGTAGAACCAGTACTAGTTACACCTTCAATAGTCGGATGACCTGTAATTGTTGGATTACTAATTGATGGGCTAGTAATTGATGGACTTGACGAGAATATAATATTGCCAGTACCACTTGCACCTGTACTAGTTACACCTTCGACGGTTATATGTCCTGAGAAAGTTGTAGCTTGATTAAATGTCCACAAACCGGTAAATGTACCGTTTGTTCCAGAACCCCCTGTAGTTAATGTAGTTGATTTTAATGTTCCAGCACTAGCATCAAATGAACTTAGGCTGCCTAAACTCCATTGTCCAGTAATAGTACCGGTTGTACTAACACTTGCTCCAGTTTCAATTGTTGTGGCAATAAGTGTTCCTGGAGCACTTAATGTGCCATTAACTGTTGTAGTTGCACTACCGCTCACATCAGTTGTAGTTATTGCGGCAAATTGCCCCGGTGTATAGTAAGTTACAGTACTACCGACACTTCCTACAAATTTATTACCAGCAACATAAAAACCTGTTGAAGCGTAAATGTTACCGCTAGAGTCGGTTTTAACAATCTTATTTCCTGTTCCAGAAGAAGTAATACCAATTACACCATATGTGTTATTACTAGTGTTGCTTCCATCGTACAGTACTAGCATAACATTAGAACTTGCATTAGTTGTAACTGAGTTTGCAGTATTAAATGATGCATTCTTAATACCATCACCGTCTGTAACTACATTACCTGGAGTGATTAATGCTGGACTTGCGGCACTACCACTGCGGTTTCCTAATACATAGCCACTGCTGATATAAGCCAATTTGCTCAATTGAATACCAGTCGATGTGCTAGTTGATGTTAAATGATCTACCCAACCATATGTTGTAGTAAATGCATTGCTGTTGAACACTGATAGACCTAAACTACTTTGAGTATACGACACTGGTGCAGTTGCTAGTGTGCTTGCAGCCTGTAATGACAATTTACTCATTTGGATTGCCGCTGCCGCGTTAACCATGCTGTCAACAATTACACTTGACTGAATAGTTGCTGTTAAGTATCCAGGTGTTCCATGTGTATATGCAATGGAAACCTGATTACTATTAGCTGTACCAGTTGGTGGAGCAATATTAGTCCATTGGCTTAGTACACTGTCGTATACCATAAAGTTACCAGCAACTTGATTAGTAAATGTAATTGTGCCGCTTGGTGTACTACCGTTATATGTTGCATTTAATGTAGCAATAACAGTTGAACCAGTATAGATAGTACCAGCAGTTGTTGACACAGCAGTTACGTATTGTCCATTAGTAAATGCATTGTTTGAACTGTAAACGTACATGCCAGGTAATACAGTACCGTATACACCTGTTACTGTAATTTGTATTGGGCTTACGCTAAACGCATTATAGTTACCAGCGGCTTTGATAGCCATATCTGCTAGTTTATAAACATTGTTTAAACCATTTGCTAAACTATCAACATACCCTCTATTAGCCGCATCGTATTGGCTAACACCACTACTAGCCATAGTTAAGTTGCCGATAGTGTAACTTGACATGTTCAAGTTACCCTTCATGGCTAACACACCATTAAGTGCTAGATAACCAGGACCAATTAAACTAGCTGTTGCAACGGTGTTACCGCTGTAATCTAAACCTAATCTATAGTCTACGAAACTACGTATAGCTGATTGAACAGGTACAACGTCAGACGCATTACCAGTCATAGTAGAATCAGTTGAGAATTGAGTAATAACAACACCCTTCTTAAATCCTAAACCGTCTAAGTTACTCAACGCAATTGACGCTGAGAATGTAACAGTACCAGTACCTTGGTCAACTTCGAAGAATCGACCTACACGGAAAATACCGTTTTCGTCTGTACTTACATAGAATACACGACCTGTAGTTTCTTCTAAAACTTGATTACCTTGACTAGCCGCAATAACAGCATTACCATAAATTTGGTTTGGATAGTTACTGGTAATGAATCCTCCAGTACCAATGCTCAAGAAATCATGTCCTGTTGCACGACAAGTACTAATACGAACTGTAATTTGTGCTCCAGAGTTCTGTGCGTAACCAATACGCAATGTAGTACTTTGTGCAGGATTAAATGGTTTACTAATACCTAAACTACTACTTGAGCCATTAGTTG
>Ga0214207_1000354_pt1 | contig 14372 bp, 14 predicted proteins | sample TroBogEpilimnion_6_FD_153045 | JGI IMG/M metagenome (GOLD analysis project Ga0214207, IMG submission 153045) | Freshwater microbial communities from Trout Bog Lake, WI - 13JUL2009 epilimnion | ecosystem: Environmental > Aquatic > Freshwater > Lake > Epilimnion/Euphotic zone | place: Trout Bog... | reverse complement strand
GGGCTGATTTTCTAATATCAATTGAATACATAAACTTTTACCATTAATAAAAGTCATGAAAAAAGTGTAACATTTTTAATTGGTTGGAGTATAACATCATCAAATTGAGATAAATGATTTCTTTATTTCTTTTGAGAAGTTTTTTTCTTGTTATCTGTATTAGGTTTCGGTTTGATTGGTTTTTTAGATTTTGGTTGGGGTTTTTTCTTAGCACCCCCTAGCGCAAAAGCGCCCTTATATGCATCTACTTTTGGGAAAACGGTTACCTTGGATATAGAATTCATAGCTGAAATTTGCTGTGATGCCAGTGATTGTTGTTCAGGAGATATAACAGCAAGTGACAGGGATGAATGACTCGGAGATGGAACAACTGCGGGTGGTAGAACATTTGCTGGAGGAGCTTGGTCACCTGATAGGAGTGCAAACCCTCCCTTTTTAACTGCCTTCTTTGGAGCAGTTTTTTTCTGTTGCTGTCCACCTGTCTTATGAAAGACCAACATTTTTTGTCCTGTTTCATTCATATTAATAGATTGTGCTTTCCTACAACTTGATCCCCCTGATATTGTTGCTTTATCGGTAAACATCATATTTAATTTATCAAATGTTGAAGGAGAGACTAATTTTACAACTTGGACTGAAGCTTGCGAACCACCTTTAACGTTCTTCATTTTACTTTATCACAAGAAATAATATTGAAGGCATATCAGGCAAAGAAGTTGAAGGACAATATCATCTTTAATGTTTTCAATGTCTAGGTTATTATAGTCATCAACATAAAACTTTCTCATGGAAATGAAGAAAAATCTCTGAAAATTATCAAAGTCCAACATATCTATGAATGATAGCAGTTTAACATAAATATCGGTCTTGAGATATGAACTTATATCTTGAAAAAGGTCTTGAAGGTCATCATCTATTGGAATAAGGTCAAAGTCATATTTATATTTCTTTTCAAGATGTTCCTGGAATTGTTGGCACGAAAGAATCATCGTGTAAATAGTTTTATCTTTAAGTGTTTGATTTTAAATTTCTTTAAAACAAACTTACCATACTAAAAGATTATGCTTTTGGAAGAATATTTATCATGAGGGAAAGGTGCCTTGTAGTGTAGATCCACGTTACATTTTTTCTTGCATTTATGAGATATAATTTTTATACATCTATATGTGATGCTCTGAATAAGTTTAATATTACGGTCAAGTATTCCGTAGACATTACCTTTAACATGTGTAGAATATGTTGGGACATTGAGATAAAAACAATACAAACATTCCATAATATGATTACGAATATCTTTTAACATGTGAAAATAATGTCTTTCATCATATGTTCCTGATAGAATATTGCAGTAGATCTTGAGAAACTCTTCAAGCAATATAACAATCATTTCATATGAACTTTTGTCATAATTTTGCATGAATGAAAGCTCATTCAAAACTTCAATAACATGATTATTATAGTAAATGAAAGTAAATTTTTCAGGGTTTTCATGAAGTTTATATATATTTGGAAGAACAAATTCGATTTTTCTTATATTTTGTTTATTTTTATTAAAGTTATTTATGGTCATTTCGTCAGAGTAAATGATTTTTTGGGAAGATGAATAGTATATTGAAGAAGCAACTAACGAAAAAACAATAATAATAAATCTTTGTTGAAATGTTTCATAAAATGATAAGAGAGAAAATGTGACAAACACGATAACCATATACACAAAACTCAAATTAGAATCATTCAGGACGTGTTTAATATAGTCCATATTCTATACACTAATAATTACAAAGAATAAAAATAATGCAATGATTACCAATAGCACTCCAATGTATATTTGCCTGTCATCTTTGAAAAGCGTTTTCTTTAGGGTTTGTACATCTTTTACTTTGGACAAATCTGCTATAATATTCTGTAATGTCCAGAAAAAATGATGGGCATGCTCATTGATAGACTTGTTAAGAAATTCAGATGATTTAATTTCTTTCTCATTGGAAAAATTCACTACACGATTTATTGTATCGAGAACTCGATCTTCTTTTTTCATCAATTCTTCATAAACTTGACTTTGATCAGAACTTTTAAGAAGATTGACCAACTTGCTATATTCCAAGTTTTGATATGCCATATTTGATATAGAGTTATATATATTTCCTGTTTATCCCTCAAATGAGTTCCATAAGATCCACACAACCTAAGAAATGACGACGACAGCAAATACGCTCTAGTCCAAGATGGTCAAGTATTTTCCCACGGGTTTTGGTGTCCATATTCTTTCCTTCAAGGGATTTGTCTTCCTCGCATTTTTCATCTAGTTTCTTACATTCCTTTTCATAATAATTCCACTTATCAGCCAACACCTTTCCACATGACATACAACGAATTGGAATAATCATTTTATGGATATGGATATTTTATATTCTTATATGATTGTCAATTTTTTTTATAGTTTGGAATTGAAAATTAAAATATCTTTTTTCTAAAAATGTTTCCAATCATCCAAAGATTGAATGGTCTTACTTCTAGTATGAACTCTTTAAATAGCCAAATGAATGTGCTTTCTACAGAGATGTTGAAACAGTCAAGGGGTAGTACAAATTCTAGTATCTCTAATGAAGTGATTACAGAATTGCAAAGATCTGTGAACAAATTACAAGTAGAATTTGTCACAAAACAAAATGAGATTAAAAGGGAGGTTGATAAATTAGTTCTAAAAGATGATGATAGTAAGAAAGATGTCTCACGAGAGATTAAATTACTTGAAACTACTCTTTCTATGAAACTTGAACAACTTGTTAATAAAATGGTAAAAGATAGAGTTGAGCAAATGATGCAAGGTATCAAGATGGACATAGAACGTGAAATTGAAGAGAGACTAGGTGCGAGCAGAAACATGCACGAGCCCTCTTTTGAGGAAGATTATGAAATTAATGTAACATTAACCGGAGAGAATGCTATTAGTGAAACTCCAGCACCTAAAAGGAAAGGCAAGAAAAAAACTATTCCTAATTCTGTAGATTCTTGAATAGCCTCATATAATCCCTAAGGAACAATGACTGATTATTTAGAATAGCACCATTATTTTCATACAATTCAAATGTATAGTTGAATATTGCTTCAGCAAATTCCATATTGCCTTTTTTTGTTTCATATAATGCTTTCAAATAGTAAAATTCTGGATTTGTCTTGAGTTTGACATCTGCAAAAGCAGAATCAAGCTCGGCAATATCATTTTCGGAAAGTTTTTCTTCTTTTTCTAATAGTCGTGAAATAACAACATAGTCTTGATTAAAGATGAGACGATTATTAACTTCGAGAGTGCTAAAGTAAAGTCCAAGTTTGCTTCCATCAATGAATACATTTGGTATGGAAAGGTAAACATCTAATTCAAGTTTAGAAAACAAGTAAGTCAACTGGATGTTGTTTTGGAATTTGATAGGGAAGAACATCTCATTGAGTATAGTAGCAGCCTTCTTTGATACAATGTAAGAGTCACAGCAAGGTAGTACTCTAAAGACATCATGTACCTTTTGATAATTTGTTCCATCTGCCTCTTTAGATGATGGAAGTCCCAGGAACATTACATCATAGTTTTCTGGCATGTCTGAAAGAATTTTGTAAAGATTATCACCAATATTATCATTAAAAATGACATCATCTTCAATTACAATAGAGAAATCTTCATCTTCAGAATCTGAAATGAGTTGAATAGCCTTTTTGTGTTTTAGCGAGTTAGAAAGTTGATTCACATGCATGTTTTTTAGGAAATTGTTAAATGGTTGTAGTTTTTCATCTTTAATCTGCTCGTAACTGACAGATGTCTTAATATTTTCTTGTGTAATATTCTGTGGGTCAAAATCTAAGACATATTTAAATTGAACTTCGAATCTTTTGTCATTCTTGAGAGCCTGTTCAAGCCTATCAATGCTTATTTTTCTATGTTTGAAACTTTCAACATGAATAACATAAAAGTTGACTTTGAATTGCGTTTCTGAAGACATTTTTTGATATAGACATTCATATTAATAATATGATTTGAACGACATATAAAAAAATGTGAAGAACATTTAAAAATAATTTGTGTTACCTAATGTAAAGATGAAATTCTGCAATTTGTGCAATAATTTTGTATACATCAAACTAGATGATGATAACCGCCTCCAATATCATTGCAAAAATTGTAATAATATTATCGAAAACACCGAAACCAAAAGTATCTGTGTGCTAGACAACAATTATATTGATGATGAGACGAATTATAAACAATATGTAAATAAATATTTAAAACATGATCCTACTTTACCACGGGTAAATAACATTAAGTGTGTTAATAAACATTGCACCAAGCAAGATAATGAAGATAATGAAGTTATATTTGTTAAATATGACTTTACAAACATGAAATATATGTATCATTGCACATATTGTGAACATTTCTGGAAAACGGAATAAAAATTGAAAACATATTAAAGGGTAATTTTCTATCAAATATAATAATGAGTAAAGTTATTGAAGATTACAAAGATATCATTGCATCATATAATCCGAGCAAAAATATAACCAAAAACATACTTTCAAAGTATGAAAAAACAAAGTTGATAGGTCTTAGAATGGAGCAACTTGCAAGGAATGCTGAGCCTTATGTCAAATTTGATGGAGAATTCGATCCAAGTAAAATTGCAGAGAAGGAACTCATTGAAAGAAAACTACCTTTTATGATTTCAAGAAAGCTTCCCAATGGAAAAGTAGAGTACTGGCGTCTAGATGACATGCTCATTTTCTAAAGTTTGATAGGTTGTAAGATGTTGTAAAATTGTGTCAGGGGATTCAATAAACCTAATAAAAATTTCACCAAGTTCTGCCGGGGAGAAGGTATGTTCTGGTATTTTTTCTAATATATGGTTTGGTATTTCAATATTAAACCAAAGTTTGTATAATTCATTTAACTCTTGGTGATTACATTTTTTAAATTCTATTTTATAATCAATTCTACCTGGACGAAGTAAAGCGGTATCAAATGTAGAAGGGTCAGTATTTGTTGTCATAATCAATATCCGCCCAGGAGCTTCATTAATACCATCTAATAGTTCGAGTAAACCACCAAGAGTTATTTTATCTAAATCCGTTGCATCATTGCTTTTATTAGGAGGAAGACATACCGGTTTTTGATTTGTATAATTTGATAGAAATTCCTTTAGTACTTCGGTTTGCTCCTTTGATGACAGGTCTATTTCAGATCGCTTTGATATTAGCTTTTCCATTCCATTACAATCAATCTCTTCGAATATATAGAGACGTTTATGATGTGGAATTTTAAAATCAGCAATTTCATCACTCAGAATAATATCTCTCAAAGTGGAAAAATTCTTAATCTTATTCATTGGAATAATAATAAGATGTCGCTTGGTATAATTCGCGATCGCTTTTATTGTAGATGTTTTCCCAGTTCCCGGATATCCATGAAAAAGCAATCCTAGGGTATAAGGAATTCCTAACTTGTTATAAAATTCCTTGCTTCTCAGATAGAAATCAAGTCTACTTTGAAGCATTTGTTTATCTCTGAAAACAAGGTTATCAAATGTTTTTGTACTGTGGAATGAATTGCTTATGAAGACTGGTTTACCACTCTCATCACTTTTGCTATATAGAAAACAAAATGTCTTGTTATGCATATTCATTTTTATGTATTCTTCATATTCTTCCTCAATTCCTTTCAAGAAATCACGTAAGCAAGACACTGTTAATGTTTTAGAATAAACTTTTAAAGTTATTTCTTTCAATTTGACTATTCTCTTTTCAAGGTGCAAATCTTCGCATGAAATTCTAAGAGAACAATCAATATCTTCAGCCAGTTTTAAAGGTATATTTTGATTTATCATATATTCAGTTTGTAATGATCCTGGATTGAAACAGTAATAATTATTAAATGAAACTTCTAAAAGCCTCTTTAACTTTGTGTCTTCCATGCAATGGGTGTTTATATAGTAAATAATTGACTTGAGCTTTTCCGAAAATTTTATAGAAATTTCGTTTCTATCTTCTAATACAGAACCATGAAGTTCAATAGTATTATAACACCTATACATGAATACATATTCCATTAAGAAATGCCAAAGTTCTTTCCAATATGCAATTGATGAAGATGTTATGAGGAATAATAGTAATGAACCAATAGTATTCAAAATCCAATTGTAATTTGAACTTCCCATTATTGACATCGAGTAAAAACGGAGAAAGTCTTCAAAGAACATATTATAAAAAGAATGTTGTGAAACCCTTAAACCTATAAAAAATATATTTCTGGACTTACTTCAAATACATATTTAAATATATCTATGTACGCATTCTTATCCTTCTCATTTTCTTCAGAAAGCACAGTATCGGCAATTTGCCAAGTAGGAGTTGGATCTGTGTCCATATTTGGTGGCAATACATGATTTGCAATATTGTAAATAGAGTATAGCCCTACTATATAGTCATTTACCTTTTCCTTGAAACGTGTCTGTGCTTTGTATAGAAGTAGTTTTTTCAAATATGTTCTTCTCCTTGTGTCTTTTTTTTGCAATGCTAAGATATCAGATGAATTGCTCTCAATCAAAATATTATGACTTACTAGATCTTTTGTATGTTGAGTTATCGTATAATTAAGAGTATCGATGTTGTTGCTCATTTTTGCTGTATGATAACAAAATAATTAATTGGATGTAGATGCCCCATCTGCATTTTCTTGTTTCCTTTGTAGCCATGGATCTTCTTCCTCAATCTTTGTTTGTAGCTCTTCTTCCACTGGTTCTTCTTTAATTGTTGTTTGATTTGAAGCACCTTCTGTTCTAGCCTTTTCTGTAAGATGTTGTTTTCTTTCAAGGAAGAATTCATCTTTCTGTTTTTGATTGTCCATGTACTGTTTCACAAGTGTATTCAGATGGCTTTCAGAATATTCTTGTTTCTCCAATTCCTCAGGATTAGGCGACCAAGGGCACCAACATCCAACTTCAGCAACATAAACATTAAAATTGTCATCAAGACGTTTGAGCACCTGACAACGAATTTGTGCCTCTTTTAGAGAATCATAAGAACCTCGTACCTTGAATCCTCGAATGCTTGTTTGGAATTGGTTCTTTTCTAGATATTCGGATTCTAGTGCATCCCCATGTGTAGCCTTGTAGAATGAATATTCTTCATTCACCTTTTCAGAATCAAAAAGACAATTGTATCTTTCTTTGATTCCAGAAAGACCATCTACAAAATCTGGGTTGTCTTTGTAGGTCTCTGATGCCTTTGTGAAAAGATCATCCAATTCAAATGAAAATGCCTTTAGGAACTTTTGGAAAAAGAATGCCTCTTTACTTTTGATGACATCCTCTGGGGAAATAAACGAAATACAACAATATTTTTGGCCACGAATAGGAGGATCTTGTGTTAGGTAATCAGCTTCTTCAACGGGAATTACTTTTTGTGCCATCTAATTTTAATTTTAAATTGAGTTCATCTCTTAAGTAATTTTTTTCTTGAGAATGTGGTTATTTTTTTTCTTTTCTCATATTATATAAAAATGAGTGATTTTGGTTTTGATGTCAAAGAAGTCCTAGTACGCATTTTCAAATACATGTTTGAGGGTCTGGTTGTGGCCATCGCCGCTTATCTGATCCCCGGCAAAAAACTACAAGCCATGGAGATCCTCACTATCTCTCTAATTTCTGCAAGTACCTTCTCAGTATTGGACCTATTCGCTCCAGCCTTTGCTTCTTCTGCCCGTGCCGGAAGCGGCTTTGGTATCGGTGCCGGACTTGTCGGTTTCCCCGGCAATGGCCTCAGGGTGTAAATTAAGATAAGTTGAATAAATGTTTCAATTTGTCAACATCCAAGTTTTCATAGAAGAACAAGTAATCATTTGCTTCTTTAGTCATTTTGTTTTCTAAATCACTTTCTATGTGATATGGATATAACAATATAGAACGTCTGCCTTCATTATCAAGTGTCTCCAGTTTATCCCATTTCATTAACACCAATTCCGGAATAACATAAAAACACAATTTATTTGGATGATGAAACCAATAAAAATCATTGTCTCCTTCATTATAAGGTCCTTTGATGCATTTTCCATACAATCTTTGTTTGTTTTTGAAAATCATACCTCTTATACTCCATTTCATTCTAGAATCAAAGTGACATACTTTCTCTTGAACTTTTAAACCATTCACCTTGAAATCATAAACAACATTTTCTATTTCTGAATATTCAAAATTCAAGAATGGCAACTTGTTCTCCCTGATTTGAGTAAATTCCAATTCTCTTTGGTGTGTAAAACATCTTGGTACATTTACTTTATTGAAATCAACCAAGTCGTATTGATTATACTTTTCAAACAACATATTTACCAAAGATTCTTGGTTAATTTCATTAGGCACTTTTTTTTCATTTTCAAATGAAATTCGAATAGACCCTTTTATATTTTTCCCATCATACCAAAACATTTTTTTATCACTCATACAAGTGCATAATACAACCATCCCACTGTAATCATTTTGTCTTATGTCAAATCTGTACATATTGTTGTCATTCCTTTTTTCAGTAGTTTTCAATTGAATTTGAAGCCACTTATCTTCGTGACACCCCAATGGTCTCACTACACAATCTGCCAAAGTCCCATTACGTAACTTTACTACTTCAAATTTGTCAGTCAAAGATTCACGCAGATAGCATAATGCCCTGTACTCCAATATATTCCCAAAAGATGCCCCTTCATTGTTATCATCGTTGACTTTGGCATTTTCTATCAATTTTAAGCGTACCCCTTCCATAGTACATTCCAAACAATGAAACATCTTAAACCTGATCACATTTCCCAATGTACTCTTCCGATAATGACCACATTTGGCACTATATTCTATATGGTCTTGTCCAGTAATGCGTTTTTCATCATACTGTTCTTTTGTCGTAATAAGCTTCAAACCGTTCTCCAAAAATCTGCTTTCAACTTCTTCATAAGGCAAAATTCTGTCATCTGCTTTGATTTGATTGGAACAAGATAGACATACCTTATGCTCACTGTTTTCCATAGTGTATAATACAGACTCTCTTTCATGACCACAAAGAGCAATGAATTTGAAATCACTCATTACATTCATTGCTTTTTCAATAAACTCATCACATGGAGTCAGTACATACAAGCCAAGACTTTCAAATCTTTCAACCAATCTGTTATAAACAATCACTTGATTTCCTTTCCTTACACATGCTTTGCATACCCGGATGGGTTGCTCCTTTAGTGATTTAAATCTTGAAGAATTTTCGTGACCACATGTAGCAATATACTTGAAAACACTTTTGGAATGCATTTTATCTCTTTCATAATCTTCTTTGGTCACATCCAATTTACACCCCAATTCTGCAAATCTGCTGACCATATCTTCATAAAATACTTTTTTCATACTTGTTTTTGGTGATCCCATTGTCTTAGAATACATATCAAAACATGTTTATATGAAAAATGTATTTACCCACAATTTGATATTTTGAATTTTAATTTTGTTTTTTTATTTTAATTAAATACGTTTTCGGTTTGTAGGCCGTACAAAAAAAATAAAATTTGAAAAATGAAAATTAGAAAGCACAAATCAACCAATTGGAAAGCACAATTGAATAAGTGAAAAATAGATATGAAGTATTATCTATATGCAGCCTCAGCCCCTATTTACATGAAACTTTCAATTATCAAACTTGGATGCACTCAAGATTTGTACGGACGGAATAGTACATATCTTACAGGATGCCCTCCTGGTCTCACACCATCACATGATATTTTCTATGAATGTATATGGGAAGTAGAGGCAGAGACACGAGAGTGCATGTATGATTTTGAAGATGAACTTCACAACAAATTTCACAGGTTCCGCATGATGCGTGAAAAGCCTGGTGATAGCGAGTGGTTCCACTTCCATATTGAAAACCCATTGGATGAATTGAAGTCATTTATGGCAACGAGAGCATGGGTAACACGTATCGTGCCCGTTGATGAAATCCGCCCATGCAAACGTCCAACAAGGTTCTTGAACAAGAGTTACTTCAAGAATACTGGGTTCATTCGTAATGATACAAAAAGGTTAGATGCTATGAATACATCACAAGCCCCTGTAATTGAGAAAATTATTGAATTCATAGCAGATAGCAAAAACCAGGCGGGGTATATTATTGCACCTTGCGGTTCGGGAAAAACACATATGGTTGGAGAAGGGATGAAAAGGGCAGAAATCAAACGATGTATTGTATGTTGCCCATCGAATCAAATTCAACAACAATGGGCAATAGAAATGCAATGTATAGGTCTTTACTCTTGTGATGATATTCTCCTAATTGGAAGCACAGGAACAACGCAAGAAGACACAGTCCTTGAATTTATGAAGAAGGATCAATATTGCATTATAACAACATACATGTCTTCCAAACTCCTTGTTCCTCTTGTAAATGAAACAGCACAAATAATTGTACTTGATGAAGCACATCATTTGGCAGGTGTTGTTGCACAAGATGACAATGGAGAGGGTATCACACGCAAGTTGATGGTCACGGCAGTGGAGAAAGATATCAAAAGGTTATCACTCACATTTACACCTCGAATAATCTGTGCTGATGGAAATAGTGAAACCAATTTTTTGACAATGGACGACGACAATGTATTCGGTACAAAAATAGCAGAGTTAAAGTTGCGACAGTTAATTAGGAAAGGAATATTACCAGATTACCGTGTATGGACACTACGTGATTCAACATCAAAAGGTACTGGTATTGTTGGGAAAGCAGAGTCTATATTGGAAGCATGGAGTGCCACAGAATTCATTCGTGGAGAGGATAAACATATTCTTCATCACCTTATTATATTCACATCGACCAATGAGGAAGCAAAGCAATTAGAGACATATTATAAACTCAAGGTGAATGATACGATTGTATTACGTGTTCAAGCAGGTGACAACATTAAACAAGCACTTGAAAGATTTCAATTGGCAGAAAGAGCTATTATAATAAATTGTAAAGTGCTCGGTGAAGGAGTAGATATTCCAATAGCTAACTCTGTGGCGATAACATACCCAAAACATGCAAAGGGGGAAATAACTCAGATGGTGCTTCGTGCAGGAAGATGGTACGAAAACAAACCATTGTTTCATATCCTTTTGCCAATTATGGATGATAATGATATGTCTGGATTTGAAGATGTTCTCACATCTCTGGCATCATGTGACGAATTGGTTAGAGACGAGATTGTTTTTCGTGCATCAGGATTAGAAAAAGAAGGTACAACAATGTCACGAAATGACACAAACATAGGTGAGGTTCTCCCTGAATGCATCATGATCGATGAGTACAGTGGTACAGATTTGAATGACATCAAGCTATGTTTCTCCAATATTCGTAGAAATATATTCCCTTCCAAGGAAAAGAAGCGTATTCAAGAACTTTGTATTGAAAAAGGTATAGATACACAATTAGAATACGAAATACTGAGGACTCACTTTCCTGACTTGCCCGCAGATCCACGATTTAAGAATCAAACATGGTACGACTTTCTCCACCCCCGTATGACAAAGAAGATTTCTATACGAGAATTTGTCCACACTATTCTGGAAAAGAACAACCTTAGAATGGCAAGTACTTATGAGGCTTGGAGGGTTATATTAAATGATGAAGAAAGGGAATGTATTCCTTCTGTTGGACACATCAATAATGGATATTTTGGATTCGACTACACGAACTTTAATGGCTTGATCGAAAATTATGGGACAAAAACAATTCGTCGTGCAAGATAATCTTATATTTCAAAATACATCTTTTTTATTTTAAAATAAAACAATTTAAAAATAAAATCCACATTATAAATAACAAAATGTCTATAAAAAAATGTGAAACAGATTTAATTAGTACTACCAGGTTAAAATATATCATGTTGTCTGTGGAAACATTCAAAAGTTCAGTCGTTCGCGTAAGAGACATTTTGCGTGGATGTGCTATCACAGGTATGGACAGTATGCGACATATATGCCTTTATATGTTGAGTCGATACATTACTGTAGATAAAGCTCGTTCATTGAATGTTCCCGAGAAGTTTGCTTGGGAAAACATGATGGAGATGGTCCGTACTAAAAACAGCGGGGTCCAATTTGCCTTGGATTATTTCTACCATCCCGAAGCAGACTGTTTGGTGAATCATTTTGACAGACTATTTGGGACAGACAAGTTTTCATTCGACATGAAAAATATCCAAAAGCACAAAGAAATTCTTGAAATTATGGACGCAGTGCAGATGGATGACGTAGATTGTCAGATCGATATTCTTGGATGGGTCTATGAGCAGCACTTGAAGACAGGTTCGTCTGCAGCCAGAGACCTTGGTCAATTCTTTACGGATCGTTCCATTTGCGAATATATGGTAAAGTTATGTAATCCCAAGTTCAAGAGCAATGGTGTTCCGGAAACAATATGTGATCCATCAATGGGAACAGGTGGATTTCTCACTGCCTGTATGAAATACTTCAAACGCAAATATGCTGATACACCCATAGACTGGATAGTTCAGCAAAAGGAAATCCATGGATGTGATAATGACCCAAAGGTTGCTGGTGTTGCTCGTCTAAATATGTTTATGGAATCTCACGGAGCGCGATTCACAAACATCCTGACACATGATTCCCTTCATGGTGACCTTCCCCAAACAACATATGATATTATTCTTGCAAACATGCCATTTGGATTAAAGGGACTCAAACATGTTGATTGTTGTGAGCGCATCAAGGATTTGAAAATTCGTGGAACAAAGTCTGAGCCATTGTTCCTTCAATTGATGATGGTATCTTTGAAAATGGGTGGACGATGTGCTGTTGTTGTTCCAGATGGCATGCTTGTGAATACATCAGCATTGCATAATGAAACACGGAAACACCTGCTGGATAACTTTGACGTAAAACGAGTCATCAAAATGAAAGGACAATTCTTTATGAATACAGGTATACAACCATCAATAATATATTTTGAAAAGACTGGTGAATGTACAAAAGAAGTAGATTTTTGGGAGGTTGTCAAGAACAACAATGGGGATATTGAAGAAAGTTTGGTGGTGTCCGTACCTCGTGAAAAGCTTGATGGTGCATGTTCATTTGATATGCGTCGATATGTGGAGCAAGAAAAACCTTTGGTTAATCCATCAAGTTACGAAATTGTAAAGATAAGTGATGTATGTGAACTAAAAAGTGGAAAAGGAAATTATGATAAGGACGGTGATTCATACCCTTATTACGACAGTAATGGAATAACGGGTACTCGCAAGGATTTCCTTTTTGATGGTGATTTTGTCATAACAGCCAGAAAGATGAGTATTGGTTCTGTGCATTATGTTTCTGGAAAGTTTTGGGCAAGTGATAATACAATAAATATTTGTGTAAAAAATGATGCTATATTGAATTTGCGATACCTATACTTTTGGCTTCTGCTAAATAACCATAAACTAAAAGCACTTTCATCTGGAGTCAAGCCGGGAATTCGCAAATCTGATGTTGCTGAAATCCAAATGCCACTACCGCCTATTGAAACCCAACAAGAAATTGTGGCTACACTCGACCGCATATATCAGCCTGGCACGACTGAACTCGCTGATACAATTAAAATGGCCGATAAGGCAATGGATCTTGTTTTAGCAAATCCATCAGGCGCATCCATGGATCCCATTGTGGAAGCACAACGTCTTGTACGGAAATCGGCACAGATGGTGGCAGATGTTAAGGCACAAATGGTGGCAGATGTTAAGGCACAAATGGTGGCAATTGTTAAGGCATCAACATGTAATAAAAACTATAAGCAACTCAAGTTATGCGATGTTGCAGTTTGTAATCCGGATACTGTTTCAAAGACCGACAGTTTTGATAGAATTCAATATATTGATTTAGCATCAGTTAAAGAAGGAAGTATTGCGAATATTCAATCAATACAATACGACACTAAACCATCAAGAGCTCAAAGAAAGGTAAAAGTCAATGATATTATATGGGGTTCTGTAAGACCTCTGTCACGCAGCTATGCTTTTATATCCAAAGAATGTGACAACACAATCGTATCAACAGGATTTGTAGTTGTGCGTTGTAAAAACAATGCAATAGTTATTCCAAAGTTCTTGTACTATGTTTTAACTACAGATGACTGTATAAACTATCTGAATAATCATAGTACAGGAAGTACTTACCCAGCCTTCAATGTCAGCACACTCATGAATTATGAAGTTAACATTCCCCCAGTTGAATTTCAGCAATCTATTATAGACCGCCTTGATATTCTTGATTCCCAAATCAAAAGCCTTCAGTCCCTATCAAAGAACGCAGAAGACAATGCCCGCTTCA
>Ga0214207_1000346_pt1 | contig 14575 bp, 13 predicted proteins | sample TroBogEpilimnion_6_FD_153045 | JGI IMG/M metagenome (GOLD analysis project Ga0214207, IMG submission 153045) | Freshwater microbial communities from Trout Bog Lake, WI - 13JUL2009 epilimnion | ecosystem: Environmental > Aquatic > Freshwater > Lake > Epilimnion/Euphotic zone | place: Trout Bog... | reverse complement strand
TGAGTAGGTGGAAAGGAAGCCAGTGACCCAAGTACATGTCTATATACCTCCGCCAAATAAATAACTTGGGTGTAACAAATTCAGATTGGCGGGGTATATCCTACACCATGATAGCAATATTTGTAATAATTTCCAATTTACAAATGTTTTGCTTAAAATTCAAGGCTTGCCTAATTTATTCAAAACTAACTTGACAAACATTCGCATGTTTAGTAAAACTATATTGACAAGTGAAGAATTTGACCAATTTTGGTATGATCATGATTCGCTGAATAGAACAACATCAGAATTAGGAATTCGGAACAAAACAAGCCTTCGCTATGTTGAAGATTATATATTACTGGCATACATGAAGCATAAATTAATACATACAGATATTGATATTGACGTCATAATTCAAAAACCGCACACAACTTATCTCATTGTTCGGATAAAAGATCAGAAACAATTATACGTAGACGAGATCATATCAAGAATAGTAAAAGCATTCCCACAAATAAAATCAGTTACATTATGTCCCTTGGCAAATATGTATGCATCATTGTATGATGTCATATTCTCATCATATTGCACAATAGACTTTGAGACATTTTCAGATATTTTACGGGAACGCTTAACGGATCTTGTTGTTGGTGAAGATTCCAATATCAATAGAGAAAACATTTCAAAATATTTCATGCATAAACGGTTTTCTGGGCTTGTTGATACAGATGAATTGCAGTATATTTTACGAAATATATAAAATATATCTTGATATTATAAGGAAATAGATGAGCAACGACATTTCATCCCATCCACTTACTTTTGAGCAAATTGAAGAAATTGCAATGGAGGCTATTAGTACATGTCACACTTTCGTCCCAGGAAAAAGTGAGAAAGATAAAAAAGAGTGGTGTGAACAAAGAATAATATCCGCTCTTGAAGCATTTGATAACTTTATCCCCGTAATTGGAGCTTTTCTTGATAATCCAATCGTAGATAATATTGAGGCTCATGCCATCTCCATGCTGGTAGAATGGGCTTGGGGAAAATTCTTTGACAAAAAAGCATAATGACATATTACTCAAAAGTGAAGAGATATAGTGTTTGATTTACATTTCCTAAAAGTTCATCACGTATATTTACCAAATCTGTATCATTTTCAACGTCTATGTGTTTTGGAATGTCTTGTGTCAAAAAATCAATTGTTTTTTTAAGATAATGCACAATTTGCGTATCATTTAAATTCGAAATTTTTATCGTATTACTAGGTTCATGAATTTTCGGCCTCCCGTACTTTGCAATATACATTTCTACGAATTTATCACTCAATTCTAAAATATTAGCATGGAGATCATCAGAGGCTTTATGACGTGAGTAGGATTTTGTTGTCCAGTGATATAATTTTATTTGCAGTGTGAGCTGAAAAAAGAAATTAATAATTTTAGACATTTCTAATAATAATAATAATGAATTTTATTTTTATATCTAAATACTTTTCCAAATGTTTATTTTTCTAACGAGTAGTATATAAATGATCAACATCAAAGACATTTTCAAATCAGTCGCTAAGAAAACAGCTAACACCACCCAAGCTGGTGTCAAAACCGCTATTAAGTTAGAACAAGGAGCTGTGAAAGCAGCTAAAAACGTTGTCGTGGGTGCAGAGCACGCGGTTGGTTTGAAAGGAGGGAAAAAAGCTCCATCCAAGAAACCATCTAAAAAGAAGACTTCTAAAAAATAAGAAAGGTGCAATGTCACATTTTCATACAGGTTGTCCTGATTGCGGTGGATTTTCCTTTGTCGATGTGCATCACGAAGGGGACACCGTCTGCACAAATTGTGGACTTGTTGTGCAAGAAAGAAATATTGAAGACTCTATTTTTTACAACCAACATTCCTTTGATGATCATGAGGAGTTGACATCTCATGAACCAAAGACAAGGAATTTTGAATCTGACAAGAAACTCAGAATGTTTGTGAATACGCTTTTCCTTCCCGATATTGTAGAGAAAAACGCAAATGATCTTTTTCAAAAAATACGTGCGTTACATGCATTTCGTGGGCAGCCTCTTCAAGCAATCATGGCTTGTACAATATACATGTCTTGTAATTTATTGCAAATGTCTCGAGATGCGAAGGAAATTTACGAACCACTTGGGATAAATTTGCATGTTTTTCATAAGGCATTGAAAAACATATATGAACTCCTTCCAGAAGTGAACATGCAAATGAAACGAATCCAAGAAGATGATATTATTGTCAGGCAAGTTCAGCAATTAGTTCCAAATGAAAAAAAATGGACTGTCATCCGTCTTGTAAAGCATTTAGATGGGAAACGTAAAGATAAAAGCATCTTAATGGGATCTCCTCCATCGGTTGTGAATGCAATTCTTATTTTTATTGCATGTGAAAAACTAAAAATAAATATTAATAAGACAGAATATTTGTTACAAGCTAGAGTTTCACGCGCAACACTTGATAAACATACACGGACTATATACAACACCATACATGTTTGAATTGTTTTCTTCCTATAGATAAAAAAAGACATGACTATAACTGGTACTATAGAACAAGCTCCAAAAAATGCATATTACCTCACAGACGCTCTTGCAGGTGATATTATGTTCAGAAGTTTGTGTAATATTAATTGGATGTTTGGTGGAGGTTCCAATACAACAAGTGTGATGCGCATAAATAGCAATCTTGTAAGTGTAAACTCATCAACGGTGACTGTGTCTGGAAATATGGGTGTGAGTAATATCAATCCTCAATATACTTTGGATGTAGGTGGCGATATCAACTTTACCGGAAATTTCACTAAAAATGGACAAGCATTCCTTGCTTCTCCTTGGTCATCAAACACATCTAATGCATATTTAACTGGTGGCCTTGTTGGTATTGGTACAAGTAATCCTTCTGCTGAACTTCACGTGGTTGGTACAACGGCTTGCTCAAATATCAAAACGCAAAATATAACTGGAACAGGTGCATCTTCAAATACTATCAATATTGGTACAGATTCTAATACTTCAACCATCAATATTGGTGGAAACAATAGCACAGTTAATATTTCAGGTGTTTTGTCATATATCACAGCTACAGACTTGAATGTGGCAGATAAAAAGATTACTCTTAATAAGGGTGGGGCAACAGCAACAGGTAATGATACAGGGTTTGAAATTGAAGAGGCTGGGGTCGTAAAGGGTTATCTTAAAACATCAAGTGACCGCAATAGTTTCCTTCTTAGAACACCCAATGCCACTTCTGATTTTACTATGAATCTTGGAAACCAGTCTGTAAATCTAAATAACAATACCTTAGTTCTTAGCAATAGTCGTATCGGTGTAGGAACTTCAAACCCAGCATACAACTTGGAGGTTGCAGGAGTTATCCATGCTACAAGCAATATTCTTGTAAATGGGCAACCATTGCAAGCCGGTTATTGGTTATCAACTGGATCAACAATCAATTATACATATAGTAATGTTGCTATTGGGTCAAATACTGATGTACAAAATTCCAAACTATATGTTGCAAACACTGGAACTACAAATCAAGGTGCTTCAGGTGATTGCACTAGCACATCAAATAATGCTGTCACAATTTATGACGCGAATTATCCACGTGTAGTTTACAAAAGTGGTGATTCAAATACTTCACTTGTTTATAACTTTGAGAGTAACAAGAATGTTTTCTGGGGTGAGAATACCGATAGCGGATATTATTCATTTAGAGGACGCAATGTTGCCGTCGGATATGTAACACCCCCTTCAGCAGGATATAAACTTGATGTGAATGGCACTGCCAACGTAGCTGATAAATTGAATGTAGCAAATAATATTAGTCTTGGAACAACAAACACTTCTGAGAAATTGACCCTTTCAGCAGGTAATATTGCAATGGTTCATGCAGGCGCATATGGTGGTCAAGCTTCAACAGATAAATGGATTTCTATTGGTGATAAAACTCAGACATTAGGACCACAATTCCAACAAAGCAATTATGGTATTAATATGACATGGGATACTGACGGATGTTTCTTTGGACTGCGTGATTTTGGAAGTGACCGTAAAGATACAGTCATTTCATTTGGTGATAATTCTAATGATAATCTGCGTTTTGTAAACTCTAACAATACTGATTATTTCACACTCACAGGCGTTGGTCTCGTCGGTATAGGTAAGAGCAATCCCGCATATAAACTTGACGTGAATGGAGATATCAACTTTACAGGCACTTTCCGTCAAAATGACAACCCTTATATTGGAAGTCAATGGAGTAACACAAGCAATATTGTATTCCTCATGAGTAGCAATGTGGGTATTGGTAAATCCAACCCAGGCTACCCTCTGGACGTAAGCGGCCAAGCGAACGCAACTACATTATCCGAAGGTGGTACACTCTTAAGTGCAAAATATGCACCAAGCAATGCTTTGTCCAATTATGCTCTTCTTTCTGGTGGAACTTTATCTACCACCGCTGTAACAACCACAACCTTGACCGGAAGCAATGCCAGCTTTAGCAATCTGACTGTGGCAGGAACATTGAATGTTGTAAGTATAACTGATTATAACATTACTGGAAGCAACCTTACAATGAATACAATTGCAGCAAGCAATCAGTTCTTTGCACCACTGTCAGATTCTTCCAATGCCCCTGGATATGCTTGGTCAAATGACACAAATACAGGTTTTTACCACCCTTCTGCTTGTAATATTGCATTTGTTGTAGGTGGTATTGAAAAGATGCGTTTGACATCTACTGGTGCTTTGGGTGTTGGCAAGTCCAATCCTGGATACGCACTTGATGTTCAAGGTCAAGCGAACGCAAGTTCCTTCTCAGAGAACGGAACTTCACTGACAGCAAAATATGCACTAAGCAATACAATGTCAAATTATCTTTCAAGCACAACCGCTTCCACAGCCTATGCACCAAGCAACACACTTTCTAACTATGTATTGACATCAGTAGCAAACACAACTTATGCTTTCTCAAATACAATGGCTGCTATCAGTGCAACAGCAAATTGGACAAGCAACAACATGGGTGCAACTAGTCAATGGACAACATCAAGCAATAAACTTTTCATCCTTGGAAGCAATGTTGGTATTGGCACAAGCAATCCTTCATGTGCTCTCCAAGTATCAGGTGATCTCCAAGTAGATAGCAATCTTATATTAGGAAATCGTGCAATTCAAATGCAAGGTATTAAGATTTTACCAAGAACTGGCACAGGTGTCGCGAATATTACATCAAGTGTAACAAGTATTCCAGGATATGCTTATAATAGCAACTTGACTTTCTCACCATATACAGGTTGTAATGTTTTAGTTGCAAATGGCAAATTGGGAGTTGGCACATCAAATCCTACAGATACATTGACAATATCTGGCAACAACTCAGGGTTTACTTATGACCTTACAGGAAATAGCATTTTGAGTAATGCCCCAACAACATATGGACTTAAATTCCTCAACTCGACATTAAATTATACAAACGAAACAACTGTAGACCCAACACCGAACACTCTTTATGGAGGTATATTATTGCGTAGTTATACAACATATGCAGGAACGGGTATTTATAACTTTGAAAACCGCGCAAATATTGGAATGGGTTTGGTTGTAAGAAATGGAAATAGTTCAAATGTTGAAGCACTGAGCATCGACTATACAGGTAAAGTTGGTATTGGAAAATCAAACCCAGCTTATACATTAGATGTTGTTGGGGGTACTGTTGCAGCAACAACATTTTATGGTAGCAATGCCAATTTTTCAAATGTTACCGTGCCAGGAACCCTTACAGTTGTGAATATTACAGATTGCAATCTTGTAGGAAGCAATATTGTGATGAACAAATATTATGCTGCTAATCAATTCTTTGCCCCAAATACAGATAGTGTTTCCGCTGCAGGATATTCATGGTCAAATGATGCCAATACAGGTCTCTTCCATCCAACATATTGCAATATAGCAATGTCCATTGGTGGAGCAGAAAAAGTACGCCTTACAGCAACAGGTTTGGGAGTTGGTAAATCCAATCCAGCATATTTACTTGATGTTTCTGGTGATATTAATTATACAGGCACTTTCAGGCAGAATGGAACAGCCGTATCATTTGGGATTGGATGGGCTGCAAATACTTCCAATATTTATTCAAATTCCAATATTGGTATCGGAATTTCTACACCATCTTATCCTCTTCATGTTTCTGGGGCAATTTATGCCACAGGTGATATCGGAGCTTATTCTGATGCTCGTGCTAAATCTGAATTACAAGTTATTGATAACGCTCTTGAAAAAGTAAATACTTTGACAGGATACACATATTTATTGAAAAATCCTGTGACAAACGTGATATCTACAGAGAGACATGCAGGTTTAATTGCACAAGATGTACAAAAAGTATTACCAGAGGTTGTCTCCGAAGATAATAAAGGAAATTTATCACTATGTTATGGAAATATGGTGGGGCTTCTTGTGGAAGCAGTTAAAGAACTAACTACAGAAAATGCTTCATTGAAAGCCACACTTTCTAATATTCTTGATGAAATCGCAATTCTGAAATCTGTAAATTAGGTTACATTTTCTCCATTTAAAATAAAATGACCATCACAGCATCGGGATATATAAGTTTGAGTAACATACAAACTGAATTCGGTGGAACAAACCCTATTTGGATGAGTGAATATTATACAAACAATGCATCAGGATACACGACAGGAATTTCCGGATTACCTGCATCTGGAACAACAATGAATATAAGCAATTTCTATGGAAAATCTAAAACATTACCAGCTCCAGTTGCATCTGTAAGTGGTTGTCTAATATCACCATTATTTGGTATGACGCCAACTAATGGTTTTCAAAGTAATTTTTGGTTTAATACAACAGCAGTTGGAGCGGGACTTATGACCATCATGATTACTGATTATACAAATACTAGGGCAGGACTTAACATTTTTGTGGACGGTGCTGGTAAATTTGCTGCCTATTTACGCTATTCAAATAATAGTATATTTTGGCAAACATCATCATCTCAATCAATAAATGATGGAACCTGGCATAATGTTCATATAAAATACGCTTACTCTTCTTTAACCATATCTGTTGATAATGGTACATTTTGTTCCTTTACTTGTAGTGGATATGGCAGTATTCTCGAGGATCAGGCATATTCTGGCTATACTATAGATTTGAACTATAACTACGCATCCATATTATATGCGTTAGTATATTTTGATTACAACCATCCAGGAGTGTCAGCGACAACATTCTATAGTAGTACAAGCAAAGCAGTCAACAACACAGGAACCGGGAATAATATTGATGGGGCTGGTAGTTCCCCAATTGTATGGTTAAAAAACAGCGGGAGTAATTTCTATGTAAATGCTGGAGGGAACTTCTCAATTTATGGTACCGCGCCTACCACTACAACTAACACATCTCTGACATACTAATACACAATGTTATTCTCCAACCAAAACAATATTGGTATTGGAAAATCCAATCCGGCTTGCAGGTGACATTAATTTCACTGGGACATTGCGCCAAAATGGTGCAACAATTGGAATTCCCGTTTCAATTCTGCCAATTCTGTAAATCGTTCCATGAAAAAGGCAAGCATATCCACACACACCCTTGCTTTATTTTCTATTTCCACTTCATCATATCTCTTGTAGAACTCTTCCCATACGGGTACATTTACGAGTTGATTTTTGGCAGAACTATCTAATTGACACAACACATCATACAAATATTCACATTTACGATACCAAAAATCATTATCAGCTACACCTTGCTCATGTAATTGTTTGATATACTCAACATCAAATGTTTCATCAAAATTTTCAAGCAATTCTTTTTCTAAACTTCTTGGTGTAATTTCAACAAGAATACTTTTTATTTCAATAATTATTTTCAATACTTCTTCAATATTTGGCAATTGTTCCTTGACATTATCCCAATATGCTTTCTTCAATGTTTCGTGAATTTGTACAACAAAGTCTTCGTCCATTACAACAGGGACATAATTGTAGAAATATTCTAAATTATCCATAGACCGGAGTTGTTTGAGTATTTTTCCTTGTTTATCACGGGTTTTTGTTTCCAAGTCTTCAAATTCAACTTGTGGGATCTTGTTCCTATTCAACTCTAAAACCAATTCAAATTCCCAATATAATTCTGTAAGTCCCTTCAATGTATATTTGAAATCCTTATCTTTCCATTCCAGATACTTGTTTTCATAATCTTTGACACTTTTTGCTAGTGATACCAAACATACATCAGGATTATGGAGTTCTTTAAGAACGTGACGAGAAAGATCCTTCATTTCCAATGAAAAATCAAAATATACAAACAAATATGCAGACAAAATATCTTTTGCGGTTATCCTCAATGTTTGTGAAATTCGAAGATTTTCTTTTATGATTTGCAAGAGAGTTTCATAATTAGAAACAACGTCATGATTCAACAGAACCTGTGTCTTGAATGATTCGAGTGGAATTTCTCCATTTTCTAAAATTTCCAACAAATTCATTTCACGAATATTTGTCAAAACGGTCTGTCCATTTTCCATTTCAGGCAAAGTATAATTTACAAATATTATGTAAAATTTGCTTATATAAGATTCGAGCATCGGTAAATAAAAACAAATTTTTCTTAGAAAGATAGGAAATATTGAAAAAAGTGATTGCCCTTCTCATTTTTCTCAACAGATACCTACCATGGCACGAACTAAACAGACCGCCCGCCGGAGCACTGGGGGTAAAGCCCCCAGGAAGCACCTGGCCACCAAGACCGTCCCGCCCGCCCTCAGGGCAGTAGAAACCCCAAAAGGGGGCGTGCGTAAGCCTCGGCGTTATCGTCCAGGCACTGCTGCCCTCCGCGAGATCAGGAAGTATCAGAAATCCACTGAACTCTTGATCCGCAAACTCCCCTTCCAACGCCTTGTGCGCGAAATCGCCCAGGATTTCAAGACCGACATCCGGTTCCAATCCTCCGCTGTGCTCGCAATCCAGGAGGCGGCGGAGGCATACCTGATTGGTCTGTTCGAAGACTGCAACCTCTGCGCAATTCACTCCAAGCGCGTCACCATCATGCCAAAGGACATCCAATTGGCAAGACGCATCCGGGGTGAGCGGTCGTAGGTAATCTTTTTTCCAGCTGTATTTTCTTATTTTACAAAGGATTGTTTCTTGTCACAATTATGAAACGTAAATCTAAATAAATGAAACAAAAGATACAAGGTATAGGAAAATCTGGTTCTTTTACATCAATTGTCGTCAAAAAGTCAATATTAAAAAAACTAATCGGCGGTACTTATAATTGTCAAGAGAAAATTGATGAAGAAATCTCAAGAGGCAGACTTTGGTTGCAACTCAATAAATTATTACAAAATATACACGGAAAAGGAATAGCAACAATGATTGGAAAAATTGAAACTAATCAGGTCGTGGTAAAAATCCAATTGAATGAACAAGCACAACAAGAATTCAATATACAAAGCAAATTGAAAAATTTACCAGGATTTATACAATACAATTGTATATTTACATGTGGTGGAAATAAAGAATATATAGAGCAATTTTCCAATGTAAGACAAACAAGATTGTGCAAAGAAAAAGGGGATAGTTTGGGTATAATTGTAATGCCATACTATGCAAATGGTTCATTAGACGATTATATTGTCAATATTTCAAAAGAAGAAATTAAGAATATTTTGATCAAAATAATTCAAGATTATACAAATGCATATAGAACCACTACTTTTGTTCATGGAGATTTGTTCTGCAAAAATATTATACTCGATGACAATAATAATCCCATTATTATTGATTTTGAAAAATCACAGTTTAATTATGAAAGAAAATGTGACATATTCTGGAATGATTTAGATAATCTGTGTATAGATATATCAAGAAATATACATTTGTCTGTAAAAATGTATGATATTGCACGTGTTTTGACATTACATCGTGCTTATAATAGAGAACCTACAAAAGAAGTCATAGATGACTTGATAAAAGAAATTGAAAAAATGTAACCTCGGGAAAATCGAAATTCAAATAACTATTACAACATAATATGGACAATCCACACCAGATTTTCCTATGGATGCAGGATGAAAATTCTAAATTGCTCAATATGAATAATTTCCCAATTGTTTATGGGACAATAAATATTCTCTCAAATACGCTTTTATATCGAGGATACAATAGAAAATATAATCCAATAACAAGTCGACCCGCCTATTTTACATCAGATATTGACATTGCTAAAGCATATGCTGGCTCTTGTGATTGTGAGGTTGGGATGTTTACTTCAACACGTGAACTACGTTTGTATGATCTCAGATTTATACGCTCAATCTTACGAGATTTATTTCCACAACGCAAATCAAATCACAAAGATGTAATAGAGTGTTGCAATACGTTGGCATTGGCATATGGTGTATGTAGCTATAAACGACAAATGGAACTATTGAAAAAACGGTTTGATAATATTGACAAAGATAGACTTGATTCATTGGTTCAATATCAAAATTTTATAGATAGCCAACCAACATTATCTGGAGTTGATCCAGTTGAAGCACAAGGAGTAAGAATTGCCGAAACTAATAATGATGCCGAAGCATTAATATTCTTGAAGGAAATATTTGGTAATATTGTTGACGGATATGTTGCTCCAAAAATGCATTCACCATATCATACGGAGAAAAGTGGAAACATACATCCCTCTGAACTGGTCTTATTTGATCCAGAAAAATCAGGGTTGACTAAATTAGAAAAACATCCAAATTCGGAGAAAATTACAACTATTGACATAAACCTCTTGACAAATCGCTATACCACTGCACATTTTCCAATTAGAGGATTTGACGACCCCAAATTGATATTCTCTGGGGGAAAGACAAAAAATGTAGAAATAGCATATTATGAAACATCCAATGCATTTCTTGAGATGAATGAAAAGAAAATAGAACGGTTAGGAAATAAAGCTAAAAAGGTTGTAGGAAAGTTGTTGGGTGGCACACAGTTCGCACATAACGTAAAACCGTGGCCATGTACAGAAATAAAGTCTTGGACATAAAAAACCCAATGTGTTTATCACTTTTTGCAAAATTCATCAGATATTAGAAATGAACTTTGATACGAAACCGGACATTATTCAACATTTTCTTGTCACGGCAGGGGCTCATTCATACTATTGCAACATTACCACAAGATATCATATCACCACAAAGGAACCCATTAGTTACTTTATTGATGTTGGTGGTGCGATGAAGGGCTGTGTAAGAATTCTTGTTGAAAAACCCAACGAATCTCACCAACATGATGAAAGATATTCAATATTTGAAGCTGGGAAGCATATTGCATCAATACCATGGATTGGGTATAATAAACAATATTCAGTAAAAAAAGATTTACCAAGTGGAGACGGAACAAGGCATATGATAAGAACATCATTGACAATTGTCCTAAATACTTTCCCATGGATTTCAAAATTCGATCTTACAGATGCAAGCAAAGTAATATGTAAAGAAGGACATGAAGTGAGTTTAGCCAATCTTTCTTTTGTCACCAATGGGAAGAGTTATTATGAAAAGTATTTGGGAGCATATTTACAAAATACTGAAGAAAGAGTAAAATATGTAGAAGCATCCAAAATGCTTTATGATCGAAACAAAAAGATATCCTTAGCAGATTTCATAAGCAGATTTCGTGTCTATGACAATATTGTACATAAAACATATGAAAGTTCTGCCACCTACTCGGAGTTTTTCAACAACCTAAAAGACTCTTGTAGACAAAACGGACAAGTATTTTGTAATATTATGAGTGGTTGGCTTGAAGATTTTGTCATGTTCATTTTCAAAACAAATAGACTCGGAAATGTATGGATGTCAACTTGGATCATAGATAAAGAAAGTGTAAAGAAAATTCCAATCAAAGAGTGGAAGGAGCTATATAATGTAAAAGAAGTACAAAACATTATGCAAGAAGAGTTCAAAGACTATTTTGCACAACACGGTGGATATACAAATGGAAGTTTTGTGATGGGGGATTTGAGCGATTGAAAATTACATAATCACTGTTTTTTTTCTTGTTGTTTGCAAGTTTTTGCAGCACTTACGATACTACTCTTTATTTTTGGATATATATTTCGTGATTTCTTTCCAATATCAGAAAGAGAAGCATTATTTCTATCAAATCGTTCCCCCGCTAATTCATCACCATTTTCATGTTGAATTGTGAATATATGTCCATTATGCTTTATCAACAACCTCATTCCCTTGTCGATCATTTTATCAAGTGTAAATTCCAGATCTTGTTCTACCCAATCGGGGTCATCTGCACCATTCTCTTTCATATAAACAAGCATTTTCCCTGGCTTGTGCTCTCTCTTGATATGGCAATTTCTGTTTTCAGGAACTTCCTTGTTGAAGAATATAGCTTTCACCATATCTGCCACACCTGTAGAATCAACATTCCCAAGGGTGCGTTTCATAAAGTCGGCATTCTCTTCAACATGGTCTGTTCTTTCTTGTCCAAATGGCAATATAGTAATATTCAAATTCTGTACATTTATTGTTTGAGAAACATTGTGGCTATTTGTAGTTGTAGTAGTTGTGTTGTGACTATGATGGGTGTTGTCATTAGCTTGATTATGGCTATGAGTATGAATGTGATTATCTGTTGTTTGAATATCAATGTTTTGTGTAGTATCAACGGTTACAGAACTCCCATGTTCTTTTTTATGCCTTGACAAACTTGAATAATGTGAAAATGACTTGGAACATTCTGTACACTTGAATTCCTTGTCTCGAAGGACTTCTTCTAGAATTTCAGATATTGTTTTATCCGAAAATGTTTTCAAACATGGATTCTGTCGGTTCAGATGATCAACATATGAACTTTTTCTATTAGTCTTATAGTGACATCGTGGGCATTCGTATTCCATAATATATTTTTAATGGACCCATTCTTAAATAGTTTTCAAAGCAAAATATATACTTTTCAATTTTAGGAAACTCCCATGCAAATTTGGGAGAACAACTTACAAATGCAGATTCACAAAAGCAGAATATTTAGTTAAATATGAAATTCCTTCACGGGAATGGTAATGTTTTGTACCATATTTGTTCTGTGGCAAATTCCAATTAATATGATGAGGAATATGATAGTCTCAATATGTGAAATTCCGCATATGCTATAAACCACTAAGCAAAATGCTAAATTGTTCTGCCAAATTTGCATGGGACTTTTCCAAATTTCAAAATAATTTGATTTTATAAAAACAAAATTATCATATTTTTTGTTCTTATTAAAAACATTATATTGTAATCAGTAAGAAAATCAAAAAAGTCTTAACTTTATCATTATTTTCATAATTTGTGTATTTTGAAACTTTTTATAAGAACGTATGTGCTCAATCTTGCCCTAATATTTGATAATTACATGCATACCAAGTGATATACCACATGATTGAAATGTTTTGACCACATACTTGATACTCTTGAGCCAACGGATTCTCTTTGAATATACATACTATATCAATGACATTATATTTATTTTTATACGAGAAGCACTATCATTATTGTTTCTCTGAAAACAAAAATCTACGATTATAATAAAATATGTCAAGTGCTCAAATTGAAGTATCAGCAAGTAATGGATACATTTTTACAAATGCTTCAAATTCAGATGTAGTTATATATCCAACTCTTGAATCTCAAAATATTCTTATGGGCTCAAAATCCAATGCCAATGCAGGAATTCTGGTGAGTTCTAGTAATATAGCATTTACAGTTCAACCTTCCAATAGCAATGGTTCTATTTCCTTTTATGGTGGCAATAGTAATCAATTGGTTACTATATTAGGGTCTGGAAATTTTGGTATTGGGAAATCCAACCCAACATATCCATTAGATGTGACACAAGCTCAAATCGGAAATTATTTGATAAATGGAAATCAAATTTCTGCACAAAGCAATATAGCATTGTTTTATGGCAGTAATTCTTCATTTTATGTACGGTCATACACATCAAATAATTATGCAAACGGGAATTATGCGGCGGTGTTGTATGCATCGTATGGAGGAACAGTTGGTGTAGGTACTGAAGCTCCAAATGCAAGTTACAAACTTGATGTGAATGGACAAGCAAATGCAACAACTCTTTCCGAAGCAGGTACCCTTCTGAGTTCTAAATATGCCCCCAGTAACACTCTTTCCAACTATGTCTTGACATCCACAGCCAACACTACATACGCTCTTTCCAATGCCCCACTTTTGCCTCTTGGTGGTGGAACCCTCACAGGTGCCCTTAGTGGAACAACATTTACGGCCACAACATATAATGGAAGCAATGCAAATTTTTCCAACATGACTATACCAGGTACTCTTACTGTTGTCAATATAACTGATTGCAATCTTGTAGGAAGCAATATTGTAATGAACAAATATTATGCGACCAATCAATTCTTTGCCCCAAATCCAGATAGTTCCGCAGCACCAGGTTACTCTTGGTCTAATGATCCCAATACAGGTTTATTTAACCCAACATATTGTAATGTGGCAATAGCTCTTG
>Ga0214207_1000337_pt1 | contig 14772 bp, 30 predicted proteins | sample TroBogEpilimnion_6_FD_153045 | JGI IMG/M metagenome (GOLD analysis project Ga0214207, IMG submission 153045) | Freshwater microbial communities from Trout Bog Lake, WI - 13JUL2009 epilimnion | ecosystem: Environmental > Aquatic > Freshwater > Lake > Epilimnion/Euphotic zone | place: Trout Bog... | reverse complement strand
ATACGTTGAGCCTCGTGTAATCGTTTCACCAATTCCATTACAATAATGAAACTAGCAGACTGTAGTTTAAAATTACTACATAGCAAATTTGAGTATTGGGAAGTAGATAATGAATACCAACTTCCAATAGAAAACTATTTGCTATATGGGTTTAATCCTGGAAATTTTTTCTCTAATGTTCTTTATAATGATTTTTTTGGCGCAATGGTTTGTAGTCATCCTATGAATACTGTTGAGGCATTAAAAAGAGTAGTTAAGTTTATATTAAATTGTCTGCCTGTTGAATGTTATGGAAGTCCTGAAAAGTTTAATAACTGGTTAAGTATGGACGAGAATACTAGACGGTCGATTTTAGAAAAGCGTGGGTTAATTTACTCAAAGAAAGATGAAATGTGGAAAATATTAAACGATTAAGCGATAAGTAGTATTATGGAATACACAGTAGACGAAACACTGGTCGGCAGAGAATATGTATTTGATGACGGCGATAAAATTAAAGTGCTTGAAATTAAAAAGCGTAATGACCAATGGCATTTAGTTTCGGTTTTAATTCAACAAGGACCCGGCATCCCACGTAAACTTGTATTACATTATGAAGAATTTCAAGAATATTATGGGCATTTATTTAGAAAAAACACTGTAATGCCACCCAGTAAGCACTGGATTGATAGCAAAGATTTGTAATAAATATTTAACATGACCTTACGAAAAATATTCAATGTAAGCAATTATGCTTTGGTTACCGCACTAGCAATTAGTGCGATTGCCGCATGGTATAGTATACAGGGATTAATGGCAATCTTTAGTGCTGCCGTAGTTCCTATTGTTATCATGGGCACAGCATTAGAAGTAGGCAAGGTTGTCACAACTGTTTGGCTACATGATTATTGGGATCGTGCTGGTTGGAAATTAAAAGTATACTTGGTGCCGGCAGTTGTAATTCTTGCGTTTATTACAAGCATGGGCATCTTTGGTTTTTTAAGTAAAGCACATAGCGATCAAAGTTTAGTAAGCGGTGATGTACAAAGTAAAATCGCAATCTATGATGAAAAGATCAAAACCGCACGTGAAAACATTGAAAGCGACCGTAAGCAACTACGTCAAATGGATGACGCGGTTGATCAAGTTATGTCGCGTAGCACAACAGAACAGGGTGCTGACAGAAGTAATGCTATACGTAAAAGTCAACAACATGATCGCATTGCTTTAGCCAAAGATATTGAAACACAGCAGAAAATCATTGTAAGTCTTAATGACGAATCCGCTCCAATTAGAGCAGATGTACGTAAAGTTGCGGCAGAAGTTGGACCTATCAAATACATTGCCGCATTGATTTATGGTGATAATCCAAGTAGTGATTTATTAGAACGTGCTGTACGTTGGGTAATTATTATACTAGTGTTAGTATTTGACCCATTAGCATTGTGTTTAGTTATCGCTGCTATTACAAGTCGTGAATGGGATAAAGAACGTTGGGCTGATGAAGAAAATACACTTGATCCTTATGTAGCCGATGTAGGTGAAAAGCCCTCACTAGAAGAAACAGATGAAATAGAACACGTTGGTACATATGAGGAAGAGTTGTCTAGCGATATTGTAGAATTAGAACAACCAGAAATTATACTCTGTCATAAGTGCGGTACACCATTAGTAAACGCTACAGGTATAGGACCATTCTGTCCTAATAAAGAGTGTGATGTAGTTGATGGTCCTTTTGTTGAGGAAGAACCTGAACCTGCAACACTAACAGTAGATAGTGATTTACCAATAAGTAATACAGAACAAATTCAGACTGAAAATGTCACCGAAGAAAGTAAGGTTATTCCAACACAAGAAGGTTATGTTTCTTATAATAACAAATCTTATCATACAAATGCATTAAAGCAATTAAGACCTGATTTAACTGATCATATAAATAATGCTCATCAAATTAACACAAATTTTGGCACATCATTCCCAACAATTGCTAAAAAAGGCGATGTATTTGTAAGAGTAGATGTATTGCCAAACAAAGTATTTAAATTTGACGGCAACAAGTGGATTGAGTTAAACAAAGTTATGACCGATTCACACTTATTTAATAGTGATTATATACAATTTTTGATTGACAAAATTGACAAAGGCGAGTATGATGTTGAACATCTTACAGAGATTGAAGCCGCTGCAATAGAAGAATATTTAAAAAACAAAAATAACAGTAAATAACATAAAGCATAAGTAATTAAATGGAAAACGAAAAGGATAAACCTACAATGACTATATGTAGTTTTTGTGGTAAAAATAAAAATGCCGTAAAACTACTAGTAACCGCTACCAACGTTGCTATTTGTAATGAATGTGTTGATTTCTGTACTCAGACCATTATAGAACATGAAGAAGCCGAAATTAAAACAACACATAAAATCTATGATCCTATTGTTATTAAAGAACATTTAGACGCACACGTTATTGGACAAGATAAAGCAAAAATAGTATTATGTGTTGCGATTGCTAACCATTATAAAAGAATTAGTTCGCCCCCTAAAAATTTAGAAATGCAAAAGGGTAACGTATTATTAATAGGCCCTACTGGCAGTGGTAAAACATTACTTGCCAAAACTGTAGCAAAACTATTAGAAGTTCCTTTTATCGTAACAGATGCTACTAGTTTAACAGAAGCCGGATATGTAGGCGATGACGTAGAAAGTATGATATCTATGTTATTAGCAGAAGCAAAAGGTGATGTTGAGTTAGCGCAGCGCGGTATTATCTTTGTTGATGAAATTGACAAAATCGCACGTAAAGGCGAAAGCACAAGTATTACACGTGACGTTAGTGGCGAAGGTGTGCAGCAAGCATTACTTAAACTAGTAGAGGGCACCAAGTGCAGAATCCAACCCAATGGGGGAAGAAAACGCCCTGACGGGGAAATGACTGTAGTTGATACTAAAAACATATTGTTTATTGCAGGTGGTGCGTTTGTAGGTCTTAATGATGTTATTAAACGTAGAACACGCGGAACCTCTATGGGATTTGGTGCTGAATTAAACGTAGTCGAAGACAAGAACTATTTGGATCAAATTAACCCAGATGACCTTACTAAGTTTGGTATGATACCAGAATTTGTGGGTAGATTTGCCACTAATGTGAATGTAGAAGATTTAACTAAAGACCAATTAATATTAGTGTTAACTGAAATTAAAAACAATTTTATAGATCAATATAAGTACCTGTTTGAATTAGATGGTATTAAACTATCTTTTAGCAAAGATGCTATTAGTCAGATCGCAGAAAACTGTTTGGAATTAAAAACCGGGGCTAGAGGACTTCAAAATGAATTGGAACGTGTGTTATTACCGCATATGTTCAACATTTCAAAATATAAGGAAGCTGACATTAAAAAGATAAATATAAGTCAGGAGCTGGTAATTAATCCAAAAGTAATAACATGATAGCAGGTAGAAAAGTATTCGTAAAAGACGGTAATGTTGAAAAAGCATTACGTAAACTTAAAAAGAAAATTGCCGATTCGGGAATTCTCTTAGAATTGCAGGAACGCCAAACATATACCAAGCCATCGGTAGAACGTAAAGTTGCACGTGCTATGGCTAAAAAACGTTGGAAAAAGTTCTTAGCAAGTCAAAATTCAATAAACCCTAAATAATATAATTTTTTGCGTAATTTGATATAATAAATACTGTTGTAGATGCCGATTGTCGGGTCTACACGTAAAAGTCTTGCTTAATAAAGGAGATATAACATGACAAATTTACAATTACGCACCTTTGACATTCCGTCAATTTCAAAATTCTCAGTTGGCTTTGATAATATTTTAGATGAACTTATGCGTGTAAACGCACAACAAGCCAATACCAACTATCCACCATACAACGTTGTTAAACATGATGAAGATCATTTTGACATCGAAATTGCTGTGGCTGGGTTCCGTGAGGGAGATATTACTGTTACACAAGAAAAGAACACACTTACTATTAAGGGTGAACAAGTAACAGATTTAGAAGACGCGGATAAAGAAGGTCCAACATACCTGTATCGCGGAATCAGTTCACGTGATTTCCAAAGAGTTTTCACTCTCGCAGATTATGTTGATGTAAAGAAAGCTAGTTGCAGTGATGGTATTCTTACCGTCAAACTAGAACGCAAAGTTCCTGAGGCACAAAAGCCCAAGAAAATTGCTATTGCATATAATAAATAGTATAGTAGTATATGTTCGCGGTCAATACTGACCGCGAACTCTTTAAAAGGAATAAAAAATGGCACAGGCTGATACACGAAACAAAATTGCTCCAAATACCTCACTGCGTGAACCTTCTATGTTTAAGGTTATATATCTTAATGATGACGTAACAAGTATGGAATTTGTTATTAATTCGTTAGTTGACTATTTTAATTATACTATGGAAACTGCGTTTACTATTACGCAAAATATTCACAATGAGGGTTCTGCAACTGTTGCTGTTTTACCTTATGAAATTGCCGAACAAAAAGGTATTGAAGTAAGTTTAGATGCACGTGCCCAGGGATATCCTTTACTAGTAAGAGTAGAACCCGAAGCTGCTTAAACAGTTACATTTATTCTTTTAGGCCAGTAGGGCTTTATTTTATAATAAGGATTATTAACGTAGTTGATATTATCAATAGTAGTATCAACTACTTTATCATATGTACCAAAAACCCAATTAGTAATCTTAGATTCAGTATCATTTGCTAATCCAAAATCTAATTGTATACGATCATCGTAATAATCAGGAACCTCTCCAAAATATAATTGTTTTTTAGGTACAGAGTTTGAAACAATTATTATTTTCTTAACATCACCGTGCATTTGTAGTTTATTTATGGAATTCTTGACATAAAGTATATCTTCATATCTAGCGGTTTCAATTTGTTCGGGTAAAATATGTACTAGTTCATCAGGATCTACGCCCCAGCCATTACATCCTAAAATAGATATACCATCTATTACTACTACGTGATGAAATAAAAATGCTACTTTGGGGATTCTTTTGCAAAGATTGAAAAGTTCCTGGCTTCTTGTATTAACATTAATAGAGTTTTGATACTCTAACGGACCAGGAACATAAAAAACACCTTGATAAAAATTTGTTAAATGTCCTAGGGTTTGATATATTGTACGACTATCAGCACTTAAATTTCCTGCTATTATACAATATAAACTAGTGGCTTTATTTTCCCAGTTATAACTTTCTTCTGGGGTAAGATATAAGTCACTTATTATGTCAAACCCTATTTCCATTAATCAGCAGATTTTTTTGTCTTTTTCTTAGCAGGTTTTTTAGCTGCTGCTTTTTTAGCTGCAGGCTTTTTAGCACCTTGCTTATACTTTTTCTTTTCTTCTTTTGCTACAGGAGTTTCCTCTGCTGTAACAACTGTAAGTACAGGGGCTGATTCTTGTACAGTAGCAACTTCTGGTTGGCTAAATGTTTCAACTTCAGTTTTACTTGCTGAACGTTTAACTCCCCAAATTGCTGCTACTACAATGCCAGCTCCGATTACCATTAATAAAATATCCATGAATATTCTCCTAAACAGTTATTTAATGGTTTTCTAAACCAATATTAAATTTTTCAATATTACAACGAATAAATACAAGATGCGCGATTTAATAACTTTATTAGAATCCATTTTATCTAAAGCCGATGTAGAAAAGGTTTTGCGTAAAAATGGCTATGAACACTTCAAAGAAAGTGGCAGCAAATTAACAGTATTAGTTCAAATTCCTGACGGCAAAAAGAAAGACGAATTTAGATCAGCCATATTAATGGAAATTTTAGGTATATTAAAGCATGTGCTTCCTAAATATAAACCAATGTATAGCGATGACGCAAGACTAAGCAGTCTAGGTGGCATTGTTTTTGGCAATAGCAATATAAAAGTATTAGTTAAAGATTTGGGTAAACAGGGTGACCAAAGCGCGGGCGTTGCCAATGAAATTGAATTAGCCAGTATACTGCAAAGCGTTATAGACAAATATGGTAGTGCTAATATTACATTTGAAGATCCTAGAGGTAAAACTTTAAAAATCAAAAATTGTGTAGACGTTGAAGTTGCAGGTCGTAGCACAGCCAATAGAAAAAAAGCTGACGTTGTATTAAAAAGTTCTAAAAACAAATTACCTGTATCTATTAAAAAAATCAATGCCGATATGTGGGAAAGCGCAGATAATATGTTTGGCGCAAGAGCAAGAGAAATACTTAACAAATTAATAAAAGATAAAGTAATCAAATTAGAAAAAATTAAAATGCGTGGCGACATACCTGTTTACAAATTAAGTAAAGAAATTGTTATGGAACCTACTGAAGAAGAAGCCATGAACGCTATATTTGGTAGCGATATAAATCCTGAAGGTGGCATTGTAATACAAACATTTAAGCCAGAACATTTTAAACAAGATGAAAATGATGTTCAAGTGGATGCACATGCTGTTATCAAAAATAAAGAAGATATTCCCGAATCACATGCAATGTTGTGGTTATTAAGAAATGACAGCGATAGAAATAGCGCATCATTGGGCATTGCAGGTATTAGACCATTGGGTGTTACTGCTACTAGAGGTTTAGGTAAAAAAGGCGATAAAGACGTTATCATGGTAGATGTTGATGGTAACGTAGTTAAAGGGTTCAAAAAAGATAAAGAAGAACCAAAAGAACCTAGTTTATCAAAAGCATCTAAATCAATTATTGAACCAAAACGTAAAAAGAAAAAACCAATCCCAGTTGAGCCAAACGTGGGAAGAGCCAAGCGTAAACGCTAACCAATATACTTGATTTTTATTACAAATAATATACAATGTATTAAAAGAGGTACATTATGTCTAATTTAGTTCCAATGGTTTTAGAGCAAACAAGTCGCGGTGAGCGTAGCTATGACATTTATAGTAGGTTGTTACGTGATCGTGTTATTTTGTTAGAAGGTGAAGTACATGATCAAATGGCAAATTTGATTGTAGCACAATTATTATTTTTGGAAAGTGATGATCCTAATAGTGACATTTATTTGTATATTAATAGCCCAGGCGGCAGCGTAACAGCAGGTATGGCAATTTACGATACCATGCAATTTATTAAACCCGATGTACAAACAATTGTTATGGGTCAAGCATGTAGCATGGGCAGTTTACTTGCTCAAGCCGGCGCAAAAGGCAAACGATTAATTTTACCTAACGCACGACATATGATTCATCAACCTAGCGGTGGCGCACGTGGTCAAGCAACTGATATGTTGATTGTTGTTGAAGAAATTTTAGAATTGAAAAAGAATCTTACCAATATCTATGTGCAACATAACACAGCAGGTAAGACATTTGAACAATTAACACAAGACATGGAACGTGATAATTATATGAGTGCGGTTGAAGCCGTTGCATATGGTTTAGCTGACAAGGTAATTACAAAACGTGAATAATTTATTTAATGTATCGCAACGTTTTGTGCTAATCAAAGACATGACTGGCATATTAGACTTTGATATTATTGAAAAACATTTCAATAAACTAACTTGGAAAAACAATGTTTCCAATCAGATTAGTATTGAGAAAAATTTATTTGACCATAATAAATTGTCTAAGATTAAAAAACAATTAGTTTTAGAATGTGAAGAATATTTAAAAACTACTCTTTCAATGGAACCACATTTTACTAATTTAAAAATGACTAATAGCTGGGGCAATATCACTGATTCGGGATATATGCACCATGAACATGAACACCCCTTTTCAATAGTTAGCGGTACATTATATTTGGATAATAACCCTGCAAATTTAAATTTATATGTGGAATCATATTTGCCACAAATACCACATTTTATTAAAAGAGCCAAGTCTTATGTGTCACTTAAATCATTGTGTTATGATAATAACCATGATGTGATTGCTGCTAATAATTTGCAAAATCATTTGGTATTGTTTTTATCTACATTTAGTCATTGGGTAGATAGATCAGACGATAATATCATGCCTAGACGTAGTGTTGCTTTTAATACATTTTGGGACGGTGTAGTAGGCATTAAAACTGAAGAATTAGGTTCATTGAATTTTTAATGAGAGCGTTGTCGAAACCAAACAATCCTTACAAAGATGCATTATTAGATAAGTTTGGTTACACACACCAGGTTAGTTTTAACAATTATAAAAAATTTTATTACGATAAAAAATCATCAGATTTTATATGGGTACCTATATATAAAAATGCAACCAATTGGATTAGGCTGACTTTATTATCAAGGGGATTTACTAAAAAAACTTTAGATAAATCAGAAAATTATTATCCAATAGAAAAAAATGCACTTATAGTTTTAAGAGATCCAGTAAACAGATGGATTTCAGGAGCAGCAGAATATTTTTATCATTTAGCTAATAACCAAGTTGGGAATATTCCAACAAACTATATAGACAGTGATGTATTAAGTATAATCTTAAATCGAGTAGAATTGGACATGCATACTAGCAAGCAATCTGATTATATCAAAAAGATTAAACTTGATAAAATTATATTTTTTAATTTTCATGAAAACCTATCTGAAAACTTTAATAAATTTTTATTATCTAAAAACATAAAAGGTAGTAAACATTTTACAAATGTTCAAGACAGACCTATAGTTAATAGTATACAAGATAGTCATCCTAATAAAATAGTATGGTATAATTTCTTTAATGATGTATTAAAAAAGCCGGAATATTATAAAAAAGTCCGTGATTTCTATCAGGATGACTATAACCTTATAAATTCCGTTAAATTCTACCAATAAAATCAATAACTTACATAGCCATAAAAGGCTTGACATTTGGGCATAGATTTGCTATACTGTATATACAGTAAGGATAAGGCGCACACAATGAACATCTACAAAGTCCGCGACAACCTAAAAAACACAATCGCCGGCAAGGAAGCTTTGCTGGCGTCTGTTCAAGAGAAAGCCAAAAAGAATCTCGGTAACATTGATACTTATGTTACTGTAGCAACAATTGGCTTTCTTGAAATCAACATTGACGAACTCAAGAAGATCCTAGCAGATGTAGAAACCTGTTGTCAACAAGCAATAGCCGATAGTTGGCGCGGGGTTGACAGGCAGGGTGGAATCTAGAATAATATACAGACACTTAAGGGGCACAGAATGTTTTTAGTCAAAGCCGAAACCGTTATTCAAGTTGAAGTTCCTGAATCGGTCCGTTCTTATTACTGGAGTGGCTGGCGCCCTTATACAACCAAAGAAGATAAAATCTACGACAAGCATGAAGTTTGGGACGCTATCTCGGTATACAATGGTGACTTGGACATTCCTGCGTGGGCAGTACACAACATCACACAATTTAAGAAGGTCGTGATCAAGCGTGACGGCAAGTACGCCTTGGTCAACAGTAAAGACATTGAATTTATCGATTGACAATAAATCGTTTTGGGCATATAATACTTGTATTGATTGATTAAAGGAGTTGACATGACTATCAAGCGTTTCAAACAGAACCAAAAGTTTCGTATTAACATTGGTTCTACTGTTTCATTCTATGCTACTGCCAAGCAAATCCGTGCAGGGGTAGGTGACTTTTATACTTGTAATGCGGCTACGCAAAAAGCCCTCGAGGTACTGGAAGTGTATCGTTCCGGTGACGGTGTTGAAATGTGTTCAACCGGTCTAGGTGGTACTTGGGAAGGTCTACAAGTTCAACTCAACATGGCATAAAACGGTTGACACGCTGGCGGATTGACAGTATAATACACACATACACTAAAAAGGAGCAGTAATGAAAGATGCAATACTTGTTAAACTAGCGGAAGTGGAAGCTATGCTGTTAACAGCAACATGCGATGGGGTACAACTAGCGGAACTGGAGTGCTTTAACGAGTTAGAAAACGCAATGAGCACACTATTGCAAACAGTTGACTACTACGTAGATTGACGGTTGACAATAAATCGGTTTGGGTATATAATATATCTTATCAACAGTTAATTGTAGGAGTAATTTATGGGCTTAGATATGTACTTGTACGCTAAACGTCATCTTAGGGATTACGTTCCTGAGGACAAAAAAATTAAAAATGCAATTGACGATCAACTACCTGCTGTTTTTAAAGATGTGCAGGAGATAAAGGTAGCAATCACATATTGGCGTAAAGCAAATGCTATACATAAATGGTTTGTTGACAATTGCCAAGAAGGTGTTGATGATTGCCGTGAAACCTACGTTGAGTTTGAAAAGTTAAAACAACTTTATTACACTTGTCAAACGATATTAGAAAACCCAGATAAAGCAGAGGAGTTATTACCTACTGCAAGTGGGTTCTTTTTTGGCAGCACCGAATATGATGACGGGTATACTGATGATTTATTATCCACTGTAAACAGTCTTGAACTTTTGATGCAAACGTACCTTATTGATGTTCTCAAAGATGAACCCAGTCGTTGGGAATTTTATTATCAAAGCAGTTGGTAAGTCATTGATTTCATTGGAATTATAATTGTTGACGTTTGGGTATAGATTTGCTATACTATTATTATAGAGTGAAACAACGGAGATGACTATGACTAATGTTGACCAAATTCGCAGTGCTATTTTAACTAGTAACCTGTCAAACGAAGACCTCAATAGTATTATTGATGTTGTCAAGTTTGTGCGTACACAATTAGGACGTAGCACTATCAATACTATTCGTGTTGGTAGTAACGTACAATTTACTAGCAGCAAGACTGGTAAAAATATCACAGGTACAGTGACTAAAATTGGTCGCAAAAATCTTATTATTCGTGAAAACGGCATGAGTTATGGCAACTGGCGTGTTCCTGCTAATATGGTTGAGGTAATCTAATATGAGTTTAGTCGCCGTCAAGGAAGTAACTGTTTGGAACATGGAAGGCAAACAGCCTAATCATGTATATTTGCTTGACGGCGACAAAGTTGTTGCCTATCAGAAATGGGGCGAAGGTGAACCTATATATAGTAAGTATCAAGCACGTTTAGACAAACGTGGTCGCAAGTTTATTGCACTTAAAGATCATCCATTTAAGATTGAAGTAAAAATTGAAGTAAAAAGTGAAAGTAAACTTATTGAGGTCAAGGGCAGCAAGGGCGATAGTTACTTTGTTGACAAAGATAAAAAAACTTGTACTTGTCCAGGATTTACTTTTCGTCATACTTGTAAACATTTAAATAGTGTGTTAGAATCTTAATGTGAGTAATAAACCGAATATACAAATGCCAATGCCAACAATTGTTGGTATGTCTGAGCCTAAGGCACAACCTTTTAAACGAGGTAAGTCATCTAGCTGGCTTGGCGATTATGAATGGGTAAGTTTACCTATTACAGAAGAAAATAAATATGACGATTCCCGCAATAGTCCTGCATTTCACTGGTGTATAGAACAATATGGTGATGAAGGTCATCGTTGGTTTTATAAAGAAGATAAATTTTATTTTCGCAATGACAGTGATTTAATGATGTTTATATTAAGATGGTCATGAATATAACAGAAGATATAATCAATCAAGTTGCCGATCAAATGACTAAAGACATTGATACACAAATTGTAATGTCCGCATTAGGTTGGAAGGCATTTGATATAAGTGAAGGTCGAGTATATGGTGCACGATATTTAACTGTGCATCCTAACCGCAATTATGATTGGAATGAAATGGAGTCTTGGGCAAAGAGTACATTTGGCCCTACTGCACCTGACGGTGTATGGACTCCTAAAATGCGTTGGTATGTAAATAACAGCAAGTTTTGGTTTCGTGATAAAAAAGATTTAGAGTGGTTTATATTACGTTGGGCTTAAAATGGATTACAAAGTTATAAAATTAGACAAACGATATAAAAATTATCACATATATGGGCATACCATTGGATTAAAATTCATAAATGGGTATCCTCAAAAAGCACGTGATATTGAAAACTTTTTATACAAATCGTACGGAGATCGTTATGTTCGGTATCCAAAATGGGATTCGTATATTGGTACAAAATACAGTTATGATCATCGGTGTCGTCCATATTATGTTACCTTAAAAGATGAAAGTATGCTTATGATGCTTACATTGGGTGCACTATGAAAGGTCGATATAGACATATTGTTCCTAGGGATTTTCAAAAACATCAAGAAATGCGTAAATGGTGTGATGAAAATATAAAAGACAGATTAATTAATTGGGACTTTACATATTACAAATCTAATTATAGATTTGTTTTTCGTTTTAAAAAACATTATACTTGGTTTTTGTTGAGGTGGTCATAATGTATTACTACAAAGTACCAGCAGATCATAATCAGCAACCTGAATGGTTCCGCAATCGGCTACGCAAAGTCATTGCTACGGATAGTGTTGTTGACCTTACATGGGTATGGAATTGGAACAATACGTATGATCAAAAGATCACGTTTCGGGACGGTCAAGTACACATTGTTTTTGACCGTGAAGAAGATTTGGCGTGGTTCCTTTTGAAGTGGTCGTAATGGCTGAAAAAATCTTTATGAAAAAAGGTGGTGTGGCACTTCGCAGCGATTCTCGCGATTTTGTACTGCCAGTCCAATACAAAATGGAGGTATTGGCATGGTGTAGAGAAAATAAAATAATTGCCGAGCATCCTAAGCATAATAAAAGTACTGCTAGATTTTGGTTCGGTATGGATATTTGGCGTATCAAGGACGAAAAACAGCGTATGTGGTTTGCGTTGAGGTGGTCATGAAACCTTGTGAATTACAACCAATATTAGCACGAGCCGTAGACAAAATAGAGCGGCCGTGGCCACTTCCGCCCGAGGCACTGGTCATCACCGGTAATCCAAAATATGATGCACAACTTCATCATGTGTTGGTTGAGTTTGGTGTAGAAGTAAAGTTAGACCGAGATCACCGTATGGAAGATTATCGTGTTGTCGATGAACAAAAGTTTGCTTGGTTCTTGTTGAGGTGGTCATAGTAAAATGATAAAAAATAGCCCTTTTAAGATAATGACAATGAACTACGATGACACAGAGTATTATGCTGTTGTTTGGAACAATACTCGACATTATCCATTTTCTCATTGGTTAAAAAAGAGTAAATGTATTACTGATGCTTTTGGTTATGCTCAGGGTATGGAAGATATAGGCATTTACTGTAGTTGGGGACGAAGAGGAGAACCAAGTATTGACTGGATAAATGTTGAAATGTATCTACAAGAAGTTCAAGATAGAATGTCCAGAATGTTATACGTATGGGGTATTGTATATAAGAACTTGTATTCAGCAATTAGATATTTGAATCATTTAGAAAAAGCATATATGTGGAGCATATTAAAAAATTAACATATAAATCAAAGACTTAGACTATAGTTGACATAGGGTAGTATAATTGCTATAATAGTATCTATGACAATGCACTTACAACGCGGTTTATCAACTCTTAGTACACGCAAGTACAAGACCAAACTTACTAAATCTAAACTTAGTACCTATGAGGTTGCTTGGCGTGATCATAACAAATTTTTGAAAAGCATACATTGTGCTACGATCACGTTTGAGCAATATATTGACTACCGTTTAGGTCGTGTCAAGGCTAAGACTACTACGGGTAAATATGAACTACCTGTAACGTATAGTCGTGAAACTCAAAGTATACCTAGTTTGTCTATAGTAAGTAATCCTAATAGTTGCGGCAAACGTGAGAATCGCAAGTATACAGGTACATTAGTTCGTGGAATTGCTACTATGCATAAGTCTAATGCTGTTCCAGTCATTGACGAAGAACAAATGAAAGATATTAGCCGTATGCGTAGAGGCTAATAAATAATATATTATTGGAGATATTGTTATGAAAATTAAAGTGTTTTTATTGTCTGTTTTACTTGGTTTAAGTTTGATCAATACAGCCTTTGCTGAAGAACATAGACATTTTTATGGTGAACATCGAGGTTGGGCGCCTCATCATGGCGGCTGGTGGGGACCTTTTGATGTACTAGCAGGCGTTGTAATCGGTGGTGTTATTATGCATGAAATTGATGTTAATGCTGAACCCCCAGTTGGATACACTCGCACTGTTGTATGTAATCAAGTTATGATTGGCGTTGATTTGTACAATCGTCCTGTATATCAACAACAATGCCATGTAGAATGGGTACCAGTACAACAAGTGATTGTACAACCTGCTCCACAGCAATAACAAAAATCCTCTATTTTAAAATAGAGGATTTTTTTGGATAATAACCCAATTGCATAATTTTTATAATAAGTGTATAATTATACTTTATGCTGGAATTAAATTAAATGAAAATCAAAGTTGTTAGCGATCTACATTTAGAATTTGCCGATATCCATATTCCAAATAATGGTGTGGATGTGCTGATCCTTAGCGGCGATATTTTAATCAGTCAAACATTGCACGATCATAAACCCGAAGATGTAATTGACACATTAGCATTTATGACTAATGCTAAAGCCAGTCGTTTTCGTGATTTCTTACAGCGTTGTAATGATGAATTCCCACATGTGATTTATGTTGCAGGTAACCATGAATTTTATCATGGCAAATGGCATAAGGGCATTGCTTATCTACGTGAAGAAATTGCTCGCTACCCAAATATTACATTTTTAGAAAATGATAGTCATACTATTGACGATGTAACATTTGTTGGCGGTACACTTTGGACCGACATGAATAAGTTAGATAAAGATACAATGGCGCAAATTCCAGGCTATCTTAACGATTTTAATTTAATTCGCAATGACGAAAAAAGTTACCGCCGTATTAGTAGCACTGATGTTGTCATGCGTCATCAAGAGAC
>Ga0214207_1000336_pt1 | contig 14799 bp, 17 predicted proteins | sample TroBogEpilimnion_6_FD_153045 | JGI IMG/M metagenome (GOLD analysis project Ga0214207, IMG submission 153045) | Freshwater microbial communities from Trout Bog Lake, WI - 13JUL2009 epilimnion | ecosystem: Environmental > Aquatic > Freshwater > Lake > Epilimnion/Euphotic zone | place: Trout Bog... | reverse complement strand
ATTTTTCTTTGCTGCCAAACTATGGAACTTTTCCCTGATTTCAACAGACATTACCAAACTATTATATAGTTTTCTTTATATGTGTATCATATTTTTTCGTGAATATTGGACTTGGAGTGGATGTACCGGCTCTTCAATCATTATATTTAAGGCCTAATATTCTCTTTTTCTAAAATAGAAGCAATGAATGATACCGAAAATGTTGATATAAACAAACTTCATGACGAAATCAAAGAGTTGAAATCTAAAATGCGGATTTTAAAGTCTGATAGGGATATGATAAGTCGTTTCACATCTCAAGTAAATAGGGAATTACTTAGTCTTCAAGAGAGTCATACAGAACTGGTTAAAGAAAAGGATTTATATCTTGAAAATCTTGCAAAATTACAAAGTTCACACAGCACAGAAATTAGAAAACTTACACAAGAAAAGGATAATATAGCAAATGATCTAGGAAAAGCACAACAATCATCTCTCGAGATTAGCATGGAGTTAGAAGATACAAAACTCGAATTGAGGAATATTAATTTTGAATATGACGTTATCCAAGTAGATTTCTACAAGGAAAAAGAGCACACTAAAGATCTTAATACACAATTGAGGGAATATAGGAAGAAATACCGTGTTTTACAAAATGAACTAAATGAATCTGATAAAGCTACAACAAAAAGATTAAACCGCCTTATAGAACGATTGGAAAATGTCGAGGCTGAAAAAAAACATTTACAAGAGCAGTTACAATCATTTGAAAATGATATAGATACTGCAAATATGCTGTGTTTCGTATGTCGGGCAGGAGTAAAAAATGCATCTTGTGTTTCATGCCAAAACAAAATATGTAGAAAATGTTATGAAAGTGTGGATACATGTCCTTTTTGCAGACGCAACCTTTCTACTATTTCTGACGGCACTTAGAGCCTTTTTTTAGAGATCCAGTTTATCAAACAGATAATGTATTTTAAGAGGCGGATCATCTGGACATCGTCCTATGGTGATTTTATCAATTATGTGTGTATTATCTTGTGATGGCTGATTATATATGATAATATCAGAAACCCATTGTATATTCAAACCACTAACCATTGAATATTTGTTAATCAACAAAATATCCACATCCCCCCTGTCATGGGCTCTACATATTGATTCAATTTTCCCACACAAAACCCTTGATTTAATCCCATAATTCCACAAATCATTACTCATATTTGCAAGTCCTACTTCCCAAGTGTTATCTAGTACAACATACTTTCCGCTCGGATTGGCTTTAACGATGTTAACCACTGCTTCCAATTTGCTCGGTATATGTAATTGTGACTTATCATACATATTCATATCACCTACATATACACTTAGTTCATCCAAGGGTACCTTGCAAATTGCACACATTTTGTAACCAGACTTTAAAATTCCACAAGCACATTTAGGACAATACATATTGGCACAAATATTGCACACAACGATATTAGTATCCCTTTGTAATGGGTCATAGCAGACAATACACATTTCATCATCCCCTGTCATTTTTAATCTAATATTTTCGAGAGCCTTGCCTTCATATTGTCTTTCAATCTCATTAATGTTGCGCAGCGAAAACTCCCCCTCTATTAGAGCTTTCGTATAATCACCTTGCATTATAAGTTTGCCTACTTCTTTATCCAAATCACCTGTCCTATATTTCGTTCTACATTTAATCCAAACTTCTTCGAAAACTTTTCTTTCAAACATCAGTGTTTCCTTTACCCATTCTATGCAAGACATTACAATAAAATCATCTAGCTCAATCCAATCATACCTTTGACCAAATATTCCAAAGTGGTTTGCGAACATAGCATTTCTCGTTCTAAACCGTGGCAAGTGAAATAACTGACGATGTGTGGATCCCACAAACCAAATAAAACTATTTTTGATATATTGATCACCTTTTATTTTTATTGTTTCAGGTTCATCTACAATAATTCTCCTAAATTTTAAAAGTTCATGTGTTGTAGCAAATTTAGAAAATTGTGATGCACTAACAAGGATAACTTTTGACGTATTATCTGCTTTGTTGTATGAGTAAGTTGTTCCACAAGTGTCCATTTCGTTTTGCCATTGAGGTACAAGATAATTTGGAACAATTATAACTGTACTTTTGGATATTTCGTCATTTTCTATGCTGCTTATCAAGGGTGATTTGACTGTAACACCATTTATGCTGAACATATCTTGATTTTTGGAACGATGTACTATCATGTTATGAAATGTTAATTCTATCAATGCAAGGATTGTCCTAGTTTTCCCAGATCCAATACGACTTCCAAATATTCCAAAGTTAGTGGAAATTTGTCGACCTTCTGTTGTTAGATACTCCCCATTTTCCATTTGCATCATTTGATATAGTTCCGCCTTTTGATATTCTCGAAGAATTTTCTTATTACTGAAAACATATTCCTGCCTTGGTGACCGAATATCAATTATGACCATTGCACATATTCTTCTCACTTGTTATGTTCAATTTTTAAGTGATGAAGCAAAAAAATTTGACACACAAAATGACATAAAGATATTTGTTATCATATACAACAATGTTTGATATCAAGCAGTATTGTAATAACGGAAACTATATTGAGATTGTTTTTGAAGATTATCCAAATTGTATAGACATTAAAGATAAAGTATTTTTCAAAATGCTTCAAAACATGAAAAATAAAAACTATCACGGATTTCAAAAACATTATAAAGAGTACATTTTCAGAAATATAACGTATGAAAATAATGATAAAAATGAAATAAAAATATTCAAAAAAACACTCACAAAACATGATAATCTGCTTGAAAATATCAGGGTTTTGGTTTTTTACAAAGAAAAACTACCATACCATGTTTTTCCATCAACAACAAAAATACACAGTGTATCATACATTAGTAAGGCTATTTTCAAAATTAATAATAGGGTTTATCTGAATTTTGAAAGGAAAAAGTATGAAGGGTGTTCCACATTCTTTAACAAAGTATATATTAATTATAATCATGACGAAAATGTTGACCTTACAACTATTCAAGCAGCTATTTCATCGTGTATTCAGTTAGTTTCTTGAACCTGTCTAATCGGTACATATTTTCCCTTGAATTTGTCACTCAACTCACAATACATATGTAGTTTATCAGTAAGATTCAAATCTTGGAAAAGTTGCCTCATCATTTTACTTATTTTTAATGAAGGAATACACGCTGTACTATGCACTTTATTGTTTTCAACTAGTTCATATACGTCAGGTTGGCTTGTTTTGTTCACAAAGAAACATTTATCTTTTACTTGACCAGTACTTATTGTAGAGTTGTCTCGGGATATGGGTGTAGGAATATCATTCGATACAAGTTTTTCCTTATCTTCAATCAGCAAGAAACTACTCACACTCTTATACTTTTTACGCATAACCTTTTGAATGAGAGTGTCATCAAAGTTGAATAATATATCTTTAAATTTCAAAAATAAAGGTTTAAAATATATCCCCCTGCATGTATATCGAAGTTGGGGAATAAATTCTCCAATAACATTTTCAATCTCTTCATACTTGAAATATTTCTTTATTTGGAAATGACATACATCATATTCATCTTTCATGTATTGATTTTGAAATATGTCATATAGAATATTTAATCTCTTAACCAAGTTGATGTTTTCTTGATAAACACCTTTATACCCTATCAAATCACATATCAAGAAAATCCAATTACCATCACGGTCTTTAACCATTTCACCATCAAATAATGTACCCTCGAACAATGAATCATCGAAACGAAATTTCGACAGAATAATTCTTGGTAAGAAATATCCACTCTGTACCTTTTTGTCGATAAAAATACATTGATTTACAAAATTAAATTTTGTTAAATATAGCAAATAAGGATTCCCATTAGTCCGTACACTTACCAAATGTGGATTGTTAGTAAGTTTTGGAATAAAGGTTTCATTATATTTCTCATTATGTTTTTGAATGACCTTAAACTTAAATATTGATTCTAAATCATCCATAATTTTCTTCTTGGCGTCGTCCATTTTTATGTTGTACCCAATCCGAGAACAAAAAGATATTTCTGAAACTTGTGTCATACTTTTGTAAAAAACTATATATTTCATATTCAAATTTTATATTTAAATGGCTTGCATAAATATTATAGAAATACAATGACCGAATCATCTCAAGTTTTTGATATTAAAGAGATTATAGGTTTTACTGGATTCTCGCTTCTCGCAACACAGAGTATCCCATCAATTCTGAATATTCTAAAAGACCATATAGACCTGAACTTCGGTATTAATGACACTGTATATGCATCAATATGCATTAATATATCATCGGGATCTCTTATCCTTGCATATGGAGTTCTTATGAATGATGTTCCTATAATATCAACTATTCCTGTTATGATATTCTTGAATTTCTTAGGCCTATGCATAAAATTATATTTTACCTTTAAACAGAATAGGGCCACGTCTCTTTACTAGCCTAGCATTTATATTCTTCATAAACATCCCCATATTCATCAAAGCCATCTAATCCATCAAAAACCTTTCCACCATTTAATGCACTTTCATCTTCGTACTCGTGAATAACTAGAAAAGGATTCTTCTGAGAGGTTAATTTCTTTTCCTCTTTTGGCAACTCTTTGCTAATGTTTGTCTTCATGATTAAATTTGCATCGCAAGCTACTGGAAGCTGAGTTTCAAAACTTTCATTTGGTTGTGGTTCTGTGAAATGCTCCTCTTCCCTCATCACATACTCATATAATTCTTTACTTTTGTCTTCAACCCTTTTTGTTTCAAATGGAAAATCGTCCTCTTCTCTCTCAATTGCTTGCATTTGTTCTTTTTTTTCACTCTTTACTGACAGAGACAAATGTTTTTCCAACATCAGGTTGCGTATCAAAAAGTGGAGTATTAGTATAATCAACATGAATAATATTGCATTCTTAACACCAACTCCAAACATATTATTGTATTATTAAGAACTGAGAAAATTTGTTCTTATCTATATATGTATAAAAAGCGATATATAGAACATTTACAAAAATACTATCAGAAATATTACAAACCATATTATATAATGTATCACTCTGCATAAGATGTTATTAACTTGTATAATTCATTCCCATGTAATATAGATGTATGTTCCACGTCATCTATTTCATAAAAGGTATAGTTGGAATACAAAGAAAAATTTCTTTGATGGACATTCAAGCTTTGTACTGTTATCACACCATCACCTTTTCCCAGCTTAATAACATCAGGCTCTTTAAAGTTATTTTTGTCAATCTCTTCATAAATATATGATGTTTCGGTTTCCCTGTCCGATGTTATGACAAATATAGTAGCAACATCGGTATTTTTCAGGAATGTTGGTATATACTCTCTAATTTGATCTTGCCATATACATCGTGATACATCTGGAAGGAGTTCAAAAAAATTATTTACACTATATTTTTTCCCTGTTTTCTTTTCGAATGCTACATACTCACTATTGTATCCAAGTTGATTTGGTAATGCAAGAACAAGTCCCGAACTGTGTTGCATTATATTTTCGTATCTTTCTTTCAAAAAGGAAAGTCTTGGGAGTCCCGATAAAATTGTTTTGAAAGCTATTGAAGATCCTCCAAAAGGACCTCCAACGGAAACAAATGTTTTCACATACTTGGATTTCCATTGAGCATTACAATACTCAACCAGAAATATATATATAATTAGACAACCTATGCTATGTGCAACTAATACACTCGGTTTCCCATTTTCTTGATATGCATCTTCAATGAGATGTTTCAATCTTTCGAAAAACAACTTCAGATAATCCTTCATCATTATTTTTCGAAAGTCATACGGGGCACCATACAAATTGATACCACTTTTGTAACCATTCGATTCTAATTTCGCTATTAAATCGTCATAGTATTTGTAATTATAAAAACTGTTGATCAGTTCAGTTTTGAAAAATTGACTGAAGAAACCATCAATTTTTGTGCAATCATCACATAGATTCTGTATTCCATTTACGCCCCCAAAATCATACACATCTATTGACTCATTTGCAATCAATCCTTTTTCATTGTCATATTTAAGTTTGAATTTATCTTTCCATTCTCTATCAAATATATTGAGATTTACAAAATCATTTCTATTTGTCCTTTGAATTGGCTTTAATTTAGAAAATTTTGGAACAACAACACATGAATTGTCGACAAGTTTGGATCCAGCAAAACCTGGGACAAGTATAATTGGACTGGTTTTTATATTCATGCAACGCTAATATATTTATCGACAAAATTTTAATAAGAATATACTTAAAACTTTCAAAACGTTTCATATATCACCATGAATTTTACTGTAATTAAGCATGTAATGACATACCTTGCAATGTCGGTTGCCATCATTGTCAGCCATGCTGTTTTAGATCACCAATACCATACTATGTGTCGTCTCAACCTTGTAAACATCATGTTTAATGGAAACTCTAATATTTGTCAACTGTTGGCAGGAATACTTAATAAAACAGAGTTTATTACCAAAACTTTGATCAACTCATACGTGATTCCCCAAATAAAAATCTAATACTTGTGTAAAGGTTCTGCTTATTAGTTGATATTTTGTTTTTTTCAATTGGTTTGGGTTTAGCAATACAATTTAATGGGATACTTGTATTTCCAAAATATTTCTTAATTAGAACTTTTAGACATTCTGATTCGAGTTTACCCATACGTAATTTTAATTTTATAGATAAACCTTATGTAATATCATTTCAATCCTATATGAAGAATCAATATCATAGTTATCATCCATACCAAAAGTATCAAGACTGTTGGTGCATAGGTCATCATTTCATGTACACAGAAACAACATGACGGAAACTTGTATTGTATTCTTCTACAAATGGGACATGAAAATGCACAATTACTTCCAGATGTTCGTTGTATCTCTTGTAAACAATTGTCACAAATACAATGACCACATTTAAGCGTTATCATACACAACAGACATGTTTCTTCTAAACATATTGGGCATTCGTCTCGAACAAATATTTGAATTTCGTTCTTCATTTAATTATATTAAAAACTATTATATCCTTTATGTAAAATGGATATTGATGAAGAAATTTCTTTCGTTCCATTCTGGATAGCCATCACCATCGCTACGGTGAATATAGGCATATGTATATGTGTCATATACTTTATAAATAAAAATAAATCCTAAATTTTTGTAACTTTTGATTCCGGTTTATATTCTACCACCATATTTTGTTTACGATATTCAACATAGTGTTCAGACGCTTTCATATTACAATTATGAACTTCAGGCAATTGATGTTGACAACAAAATTTGCATTCACAAAACTTGCAAACAAAACACATAATATTGACTTTTTTCTTACAAATGACACAACGTTCCATGTCTACTTTATGCTTTCATTTTAATCTTTAAGTACGCTAAATTCATCTTCGTCATCCATTGTGATATAACATTTCCCTTTGAAATCAATATTTGAAACATCATACAAAGTATCCTTTTCAATATCATAATTTTGTGATTGATAATACTTTAGACGTTTTTTACCCTGATTTGGAAAAATTGAAAAATTGTCTACGATATCAAGAACAAGAGCAGGATACTCGCGGTCTTGTACCAAGTCTCTGGTAATTCTTCCTATTGACTGTATCACATCAGATTTTGGTGAAGCTAGGATCATCGTATTCAATCCCTTCATATCAAATCCTTCACTCACATATGCATATGTTCCTAACAGTACTTGTTGTTTCTCACTCTCCTGTAACACTTCTGGTTTTAATCCACCATAGTAAAACCCACTCGAAATTCCTACTTCGTCCAACTGTTGTTTGAAGGCTACTAAATGATTGCGTCTGTCGCTCAAAACTAGTACTCTCCTGTTAGGTTCATCAATTAATATATCTTGTAAACATTTTATGATAAACTTGGTCCTGGGAGTATACTCGCAAATGTTATTTATCATTTTCGAAATATTTGGCTTTTTATTAAACATCAAATAAGGCCTGGAATATTCATGATTTGGCTCATAAAATTCCTTTATTAAAATCTTCATTACATCTTTTTTCTTTTTCCCTTTGTATACAATATCTCCTATATGCCATTTGAATACTTTTGTTAAACCATCCTTTCTATTCACGGTTGCTGATAATCCCAGTGTATATTGTGTTGTTACCTTTTGAAAAATTCTTGAAAACACTTGAGCACTTGTATGATGAGCCTCATCGTAGATTACAAATCCAAATTTATCAAAAATATTGCTGTCATATTCTTTCATACTTAAGCTTTGTAATGATCCAATAACTATATCCTTTCCATTCACATCACAAACAGGACCTTTGATATATCCAACCTTTGCATCTTTTACGAATTGAGATATTCTCTCTTTCCATTGATCTAACAAGAATTCTTTATGCACAACAACGAGTGTCTTCTTCCCTAAAGCACATGCAATATATAATGCCATTACAGTTTTACCAGCAGCACATTGTAGATTTATTATTCCCCCCATCTCCTCTTTATTGTTTGCCGCTTTCAAGTATGCACTGACAGGGCCTTTCTGATCTTCTCTTAGATCTCCATTAAATTTGATTTCTATATCACTGTATGGTCTGTTTGTTATATGATCCTCATCTGGAATGCCAAAATGTTTCAAACCATATACCTTTGGTACATATATCTTGGTCTTACTCTCTTTATAAACAGGAAATGATGATGTTATATTGTTTTCTGCATCCATTATATTGTACGGTTTCACAGTGAGGGTAGACCTAATTTCTTCCAAATCTTTTGGATCTAGACATTCTTTCACAATAGCATACCCTTTGGAACTTAAACTAGTCATACTGCATATGACTTTTTTAATATGTATCATATCATTTTTTTATATGGTATTTATAATAATGAGGTTTATCGACGTTTCCAAGTTGGTTATTCTTGCATATATTCTAGTTGTTTTTGCATTAGATCCATCTAATCTTCAAGTTATCAATACTCCTGTGATCATCTCCCTTTGGATTGCAACAAGCATCACCACCTTTCTGTTTATTGATATGATTCTCGGTTTTGTGATTGCATTAGGTCTTGTAATTACATATGTCAAAGCGAACACAAGTAAGTTCAATATTATAAAAAGCAAAACAAAAAACGAACCAAAATATGAAACTAAACATGACAATTCTACAAAAGAAACTTTCCCACATGATTTACCATCACAAGATCATGCCCATCAAGCAATTGAAAAATATGTCGTAGAAGACTATTTGCGAAAGGCTTCATCAGATGGACTTTTATCTGAAAATTTGGATAAATTTCCGAATGCTTTGGGTGAACAATTCAACATCCAAGGAATAGAAAAAAATATAGTTGGATACAATTATAAATATTGATGTTTATTTACACGACATACTGTTTTTGTCTTTGTTCATGGATTCCCAGTAGAATTTATTCCAGTCTGTATGAGTTCTGAAAGAATTGGCATACACAAGCACAAACACAATCAAAAGATAGATTCCAGCAGAAACCCCTGTTACAACATATAATGTTTTTTCACTTATAACTCCTTGCAAGTGAACACCTACAAGTGTTATAAGATCAACTATGACAAAGCATGATACTAAGAACAATGATTTATAAAAAGACAATTTGTTCTTTTCGTATTCATATAATTGTGACTTTTGCTTGCTACTATATATCCTATTCTTTAGCTTTTGTGTAACTCCTGTTATCTCCTTCTTGGATGTCTTTAACTCTTTATCTATATAACTGTTCGTGTTATATATTTCATTGTAATCATTAAGACGGTGAGAAACTTCTATATATTTGGAGACTTGATCATTCAAAGATGATGCCAACTTTGAACGGAAATCACCGTCTTCTGCTGTACCTTGATAAGCAATTTCTTGTAATGCATTTTTTTGGCCATCACTTGTAGATGAACCATTTGGAACCATCTTCTGAACATTGCCCAATAATGGTTGTAAAGTAGGATAATATTGATTAATGTCTGTTGTGGTTACACTAGCACTTGTCATTTTATATTATAATATAATTATATTTTTTATTGCCTGATGGCAGCAACCAGTCCATTAATACCCAGTCCCAAAAGAACTATACCAGAAAGGATGTATGCATAAGAATATGAACCAGAAATTACAAGTGCTATCAAAGTTGCGATTATTACAAGCATCACAACCGCAATAATGATAAAGCTTCTTTTCAACGACCATAATTCTTGATGAGCAAGGACTTCATAATTTGTATAGTTTGACAAGTTATTTTGCATTATCAATGCCACATTTTTCTTCTCATTCAAGAAATTTGATTCACGAACATTGGAATCTGATAAAGCTTTGATTTCTTTGTAAAATCCTGCAAGAGAAGATACTTTGTTGCCATCTGGACCGTCTAACAGATTTTCTTCTTGTAAAATGGAAAGAATTTGATCCATTGCAAGAACGATTTGGTATTTTATAACCTCTAATGAAGCGTTGTCTTTCTTCAGGGTAGTTGCTACATCCCTTACTGCATTTCCAGTACCAAATAAAAATACAAAAATTGACATGTACAAATAATACACAAATACGTACTTTGCAAGAAGGTATGCACGCTTGCATTTGAAATCATCGCAATTCTTTACACGTTCTTGGATGTGGATAAAATAGTGATAAGGGTAAAAATATTTAACAAGTAATTCAATAAAATCACTCTTGAATGCATTAATATCAAACTTATCCCCATATGGTGTGACATTTGACCCGAATGTAAAATATTTATCAGGTAAACTCATAAATTGCGAAGATAATGTAGCAAGATCTGAGTAATCTACAGCACTGTTAAATATGCCCATAACATTCGTGTATAATGCCTGACCATGCCCTTTATTTTGACTATTGTAGAGAGATCCTACATGATTACCAAACTCTTTGGAAAATACCTCCCAAAATGTATAATCATAAATTAAATTGCCAAACCTTTTATCTATAAAATCTCTGGTACCATTCACATCGGAAGGAACTGAAGTTAAGTACTCTAAAAGTTTAGATGCTAAATTTATATCGAGTCCTTTAGATGAATCTACACTAAGAATATTCATAAATTTTGTATGATCTAAAAAGTTATCAAAATCGAATATATTTGTTATATCTGTGTTATCGTATATCCCTGGATAATACAGTTTAGAGATAATTGACATTTATTATATAGATAGATTTTTTACATTATACACAACATCTATAAACCACATACTCTCCTGCAGATGGACTGATACGATAGATCTTAACAAGCTGACCTGGTTTAACATCGTAATATTTCGCGATCGGATCCGTTTTCAGCATGAGGGGTAAGTGCAAACGATTTTTCAGATTATATTTCTCAACAATCGAACTAATCTCTTCTTCGTCGGAAATTACTGTGTGCTGCGGTACAAGAATATGTTTTGTAATGTTGAACACAATTTCCTTCAGTTCAAAAACCTGTGTTGAAATAGGTTTTTCTAGTTTTTTTTCAAATTCTGTAATAGACTTGATGTTGTTTGTTGTTAGTTTTTCTCCCATAACTACAATATAGAGATCAAAGTCGCTTTTTTCAATAAATGGCTTATAGTCCGCAATCTTGAATTTTCCTAGATAATAGATTATACGTACTTTACTATTAATGTCAATATTAAAGATACTTTTATTTGCTGAAAATGACTTCAACTCATTTTGGCCAATACTGCTCAAGACTTGAAGTTCATTTTCATCCAAAATATTTCTGTCAGTTAACATTTCCCCAATTGTCTTAAAACTGCGTGCAATATTATCTTTGACGCTCATTTTCTTATTTATTACATTTTATTTTATCTTTATACGTTTCACATTTTAATTATTCCACTTTATTTGTAATACTTTGCCATTTCCAAGCTTATATTCCTTGCGTTTTCTATTTTTTCCACCACCCCCCTGTGTTGGACAGACATCAGGTGGATACATTACAACTTTGAAAACCTTGTGATCTTGATTTGAATAATCGCGATTTGCACTGGTTATTTCTTTGATTTTAAAAGAAGTAAATGGTGGAAATAATATTTCATATTCATGATCATACGTTGTCATGTTGCATATAGGTAATGCTTTGTATTCTACATCCGGCAAGAAACTTATTTCTACAACACAACAGCACTTTGTATCCCCAAAATAATCTGTTTCACATGATCTTGAAAAATCAAAAGCAGTTTCCACAGACTCGGATGTTGAAACAAACCCTAAATCTTGAATAAAATCACCAACTTTGGCTGTCATCATTTTAGGTGTAAAAAAACCCCTATACAACACATAATCACTTGGAAATGTTTGTGTGGGTATGTTTTGAAACATTTCTTGTAACGTTTTTACTTGTTCCAACACATTTTTTGGCATAAATCTACTAGCCCCTTTTTCCCTTAAACATTTGTTTATATCTCCATACCCCGACCTTGTGTACTCTTCAATGACTCTTCTTTGCTCTACTGATAGATTTATACATTCTTTGGCCTTATGATCTGATGGAAAAGCAAATACTCTATGCATTTTTATTATAGGAATATATAAACTGCAAAATTGCAATTTCATAACAAAAATTAAATCTGTAAAATTTTAATCATAATCATCAACAGCATTAAAGTCAGAAATAGATGACCGTAGCCTATATCCAACCCATCCTTTGAGGAGCTTTTTCTTGACAGATTTTCCATATTGCTTCTCAATATAACTTTGGAAATCTGCTTTTCGCATTCCTCTGTCTGTAACACCCTCTTCCTTGAGGAAACTCTTAAATTCCATAAAGGCATCTGTAATAGACAAGAATCCAGATTCATGTTTCTCAATTGCATTGTCCAAGAAGTCCATAATGATGTCATTACGTCTTTGATATTCGCGGGTGCACTCAAGAACTTCCTCTGGCTCTTTCATTTTGATTGTTACTACCTTTTTATAATACTCCACCAACAAAGACATAAATGGTTCCTTCCATTCATCGAAACATTGGGAGAGCTCTGTATTAATTGGAAATTCGTTTGGTTTTTGTGGATCTGGATGCTCACAAAACCTACTCTCAAATCTTACAACCCGAATACGACGCCACGTACCACCATCATCACTTGGAACAACTGGAAGATGATTGCATGTAAGAATCATCTTGAATTGTGGCTTCCATTCCGAACCCTCCCTGTAAAGACCACGGGAATACACTTTATCACCTCCAGTCATCTCCTTCATAAGACCGATATTAAGACGCTCATTCTCGCCAGGCTCTTGAAGACACGCAAAACGTTTAGATTTAGCACGGGAAAGTTCAGGACTTGCCGAATTGGAAGCACCACGCTTTTGAGTGAGAAGAGCAATGGGAAGTGTACAACAATATTCCCCAAATGCCTTCTCAAAGAGCTCTAAAATTTTTGATTTTCCATTGGATCCAACTCCGGTCCACACATGAAAACGCTCCTCACGAATATTCCCATGGAGAAAACTTGCGAACAAACGGAGCACATATTCCCTTACATTTTCATTTCTCAAAATCTGTGAAAGGAACTGATATAGTTCTCCATATGCTGGACTTGATGCATCGTAAGGAGCATAATTGATTCCAGTACTGAGTGTGATGTAATCCTCGGGACGTCCATCCCGAAATTCAAGGGCATCCAGATCATATACACCATTTTCGAATCCAATGAGGTGAGTATTGCTGTCAAATTTGTCATCAATCTTTTCCACATTGAACAACATGGCAGCTTCTGTCATCACTGATGACTGAAAACTTGCTTTTTTGAGATTCATAATCACCTTTTGTAATGATGTACACATGGCATCGAGACGTTCTTTTTCCTCGGGCTCAATGTCAGGTGCAGCAGCACGCATTTGGAAAAATGATGCAGATTTCCGATATTCATCAGCAACTTGAACAGGTAGTCGCTTCTTCAATGCAAAACCATCATCTGTCATATGCCATCTATGATTGTGAAATGCATACCATAATTTATTTTTAGAGTCATAAATGAATTGATGATTATACATTTTTTCAATAACACGAGCAACATCATATTCTGTACCACTTTTTGATTGTCGAATCAACTCACGAAGTTGAAGTTGAACCTTTTCTGCATACATATCTGGATTATCCTGTTTAGCCCAAAGATGAAGTGTACCCAGACCCAGACATGCCCCATCTTGTCGCATGTAATCCCACATCTTTTCACATTCCCCATCGACAAATTTTGGTGATTTTTTACTAAATTCTTTGAATTTATCTAATAGACGGTAATCAATATTCCTCAAACACCACCCTGTCCGAATCCAATCATTATAACTATTAGCCCTTGTTATACTTAGAAGGTCCACAAGTGCCCCTGCTTGATTGAAATCATCCTCATTGTAATTCATTTTTGTGTTTCTGGTTTTGCTCAACACAGAGTTCTTAAAGTGGATTCTCATTTTGCGTTCCTGTATCAAGGCCTCATGTTTTTCGATATCTTCCTGTTTTTCAATTTTTAATTTAGTCTCAGAATATTTATTCCTTATTGACAATAATTCGACATAATTATTTGAATCTAATGCAATATTTTCATCTTCTACTTCCCTAGTTTGAGTTGTATATTTGAAAATATGTGTCACCTTGTATTGTTCCAAGTGTGGTTTTTTACTTCCATACATTTGCCAGTTATTTCTCTCGATGACAGCCTCATCTACAATATCCTTGATATCATTTGTAAGAGGAAGATCTGTAAAAGTGTGCGACAAATCTTTCAATACCTT
>Ga0214207_1000327_pt1 | contig 14910 bp, 20 predicted proteins | sample TroBogEpilimnion_6_FD_153045 | JGI IMG/M metagenome (GOLD analysis project Ga0214207, IMG submission 153045) | Freshwater microbial communities from Trout Bog Lake, WI - 13JUL2009 epilimnion | ecosystem: Environmental > Aquatic > Freshwater > Lake > Epilimnion/Euphotic zone | place: Trout Bog... | reverse complement strand
TCAACAAATTCAACTTTAGCTCCTGACATAAATATCTTGCTTGAATCATGCAATTATCGGCTAGACCGATATTGGCTTAGGTATAGTAGTTGGCTCTGTCAAAGCCGCAATAAATGCAATGTTGAAGAACCCCCCATCAAAAGGCTATGAGGATATCGTGGCTTGCCAAATTCTTATGGGACTTGGAGTGGATGCAAAATCTGCTAAAGAAATTTCAATAATGCCTTTGCCAAAATTACCAGAGCTTCCAACTACTGGAATCATAGGAAAAGTCCTATTGATGACAAACTCAAAACGTAAATCTCAATTGCCAAATTTGTAGTTGAAAACGATTTCGACTGGCGCAAAGAGGTCTAATTGATATGTCCTTTTAGGGGACATTTTTTAATTGAAATGTCCAGGACTAATGTTGCCTAATCCTGCCAAGCTATAGAGAAAATAGCCTAGCAAATGGGTTATTGAAACTCTTGGTGACCTCCGATCAATGAATTGATGTAATGCCCAAGTAACAAAGATTGCGTATATTTGCCTCCTTGTTCTTGCCCCCACCTATCTTATGATCCACTTTCGAAAAGTCTTATTAGCCCTTTTATTAATATGGGCTCCTATACTGGCTAACTCCTCAGAAGTGGAATATGTCATCCTTCTAGAAAATGGGGTCGAAGCAGGTCACCAGACTGTTAAACGTCTCGGCAATAGGATCGACGTTAACTTTAACTTTAAAGAAAATGGTAGAGGGCCAACGCTAAAAGAACGCATTATTTTAGCCGCCGATGGGACCATGAAGCACTATCGTGTCTCAGGCACATCTGAAATGGGCGGAGAAATACATGAAAGCTTTACCATCAAAAATAATTTCATTCAATGGCACTCAAATTCAGAAGATGGCTCTAAAAAAATAAATAAAAACGGATTTTATCTTCCCATGAATTCTTCTTGGGAGGTGAACTCATTAATGATCAGTGCTCTTAGCAAGAGTAAGAATAATTATTTGCCGTTACTACCCTCGGGCGGCCTCAAACAGGAAGTGCTCGATGAGATCATGCTCAAAAAGGGCTTACAGCGGCAAAAAGTGAAGCTAATTATGCAGGTTGGTATAGGCCTAAAGCCAGATTTTTTTTGGGCAACTTCAGGAAAGAATCCCAGATTATTTGCCGCCATTATTCCTGGATATTCATACCTAGTTGAAAAAGGTTGGGAAGAAAGCCTTACAGCACTTAGTGAAAAACAAAATCTAGCCAATCAAAAAACTCTTTCGCAAAAAGCCCAACAACTTCAACACCCAATCTATAGGCCTTTTTTAATTAAAAATATTCGTTTATATGACAGTAAGAATGCATTTCTAACAGAGCCTCATGATGTTTTGATTGACGACAAACGAATAGTCAATATAACCCCCACGAATTCTTCATATGAGTTTGAAGGAGACACTGTAGACGGCACAGGAAAAACACTTTTGCCTGGACTATTTGATATGCATACCCATATTAATAAGTGGTCCGGCTTGTATCACCTGTCTGCTGGAGTGACAACAGTACGCGACATGGGTAATTCAAATACTGAAGTACAAGAAATTATTAGAGATAGTGCAAACAATCAATTACTTTTTCCACATATTATTCCCGCTGGTTTTATAGAGGGGAAAAGCGAATATTCTTCTTCCGATGGAATCATGATCGAAAATCTTGAGCAGGCCAAACAAGCAGTCGATTGGTATGCTGAGCACGGTTATCGTCATATCAAAATCTATAGCTCTTTCCCCAATCAATTAGTCAAAGAAACCAGTGTCTACGCCCATGAAAAGGATATGACAGTTGGCGGCCACGTTCCTGGGTTTATGAAAGCTGATGAAGCGATTGAGTCTGGATTTAATGAACTAAATCACATTAATCAAGTCGTGCTCAATTTTTTAATTGACAATCTGACCGATACAAGAACATTAGAAAGATTTTATTTACCAGCTGAGCAAACTGGCTCAATAGACTTTAATTCTCAGAAAGTAAAAGCGTTTATTAAACTACTCAAAGATAGAGAAATCACTATTGATCCAACCTTATCAGCCTTTGATTTTATCAAGCAACAAGATGGCGAAATGGCAGACCCTTTCGCCAGCATTTCAGAACATTTGCCGCCAGATCTCCAGCGTAGTTTTAAAACTGGAACCATGAATATTCCAGATATCACAACTGCAAATAGATACAAGAACTCTTATAACAAAATGATTGAGTTTGTGGGTTTACTTCATAAAAACGGTGTATCTATTGTTGCAGGTACTGACACCTTGGCAGGATTTGGATTGCATAGCGAATTAGAACTTTACGTCAAGGCTGGGATTTCCCCTTCAGATGCCCTTCAAATTGCAACTTGGAATGGCGCCAAGGTTAGCAAAACACTTCATGATAGAGGCTCTATTGAAGTTAATAAACTTGCTGATTTAATCATTGTTGATGGCGACCCAACTACCAATATTGAAGATATTAGAAAAATCTCTACTGTAATTACGAATGGTAAGGTAATTTATCCTCATGAGCTTCATGTTGCGCTCGGAGTTAAACCTTTTGTTTCAGGTGGCATCAACATTGCTGAGCAATCTACAACCAATCGCCAATTGAACAAATAGCGCATTTCTAGCAATTTAATTTGTCCTTTTAGAGGACGCCTCTTGATGGAGATATGCGAGATTTATGGCCTCTCACTCTGCCAAACTACAAAAGAAAATAGCCCAACAAGTGGGCTATTGTGGTTTTTGGTGCTCCGGGGTGGAATTGAATCAGGGCCTAAGATATCTGACTCATATACATTCATTTACCACCCCATTGAAAATTATTCGCTTTTATTTGCGCTTATTAACGGCATCTTTAAATGCTTTGCCGGCTGTGAACTTAACTGTCTTAGCGGCTGGAATCTTAATCTCAGCACCTGTCTGAGGATTGCGTCCTATCCGAGCTGAACGCTTGCCCGACTTAAATGTTCCAAAACCAATTAACTGAACATCATCGCCTTTAGTAACGGACTTGATAATATGTTCAATTGTTGAACTTAGTGCACGATCTGCTGATGCTTTTGTAATATCGGCATCAGTAGCAATTATTTCAATTAATTCTGATTTATTCATTACTTTTATTCCGGTTATAGATAATTCATCAATTTAACAGGTCCATATGACACTTATACGCAATCATCTAAATTCTTTAAGTAATCAGATTCTATTAGCCCTAAATAATTCCCAATCCTTCTTGCGGCATGAATCTTAATCTGCATTGAATAGAAATAGAGATATGAATCACTTTCTTCCATTTCTTTAATCTGCCATTTGTTAAGACAAACGGCTTTAGCTAAACCATCATGCGTAAGTCCTTTTTCTTGCCTTGCCCGAACTAAGGCCTCTTTTAATATTTTTAATTCTTTAAGTGGCTTATTTTTTAAGAATTGCATATCCATCCTACTAATTACAAGTCCATTGAGTAAATGCCGCTTCAGGACTAGTTGGTGTAGTGATGATTAGATATTTGCCAGGCGATTGCTGGGCCACTAATACACCATAGTCATTGATTCCTTTAGCATTTGCATCTTTTTCTGCCAACGCCCATACCTGCTCCAGATTATTGACATAGAGGGGTGAGTGTTGCAAAAAGTTGGCTCTCGCATTTTTATCCAGCCTTACCAAATGAATGTGAAGTTGATTTTGAGTTCGCTGTGATTTAGGGTTTACAGCTAATGCGACTGATTCGGATTCAATTCGCTCAATAGCCGTATCCCAAGCAAATTGCCAAATATCCTCTTGTCGGTTTAAATCCTCTATACCTGTAACAACCTCTCGCGGCATAGCAAGCCCATGAACAAAATCAGTAGGGCATCCGCACATTTTGATATCTCTTATAGCGGCATATTTTGAATTGAGTGCCCATACTTCATTTGTTTTCTTGCATTCAAAAACACCACAACTACTATCACGCCTAGGAAGCATGCAGTTACTACAGTAATTCTCTTTAGAGGGATCTACACACTGAGAAACGATATGTAACAAAATATCACTCCTAGCAACATTAAGGGCTATTGCTTGCGTCTGAACATATATGCAAGCTGTGATTGCAATAATTGATTTAGACCAAAAGCCCTTAACGCGAACAGTCAACTTTATTCCTCCAGCTCAAGATATAGGGATGATTCTGCATCAGCCAACTCAGCGCACTCTAACCCGCTCATTTGATCTTCAAAGGATAACTGCGCAAAAAGATCTGCCGCTTCAAAGTTTTTTTCTCTATAGTTATCTAGCGCTAATAATTGATTCCATGCCGCCTTTTGATAGTACTCGGCAGACATTCTTCGTAATTGAATAATCTTGTCACTTGAATTTTGATCTAGCATTTACATCTCCTTCAATGAATCATTTAACTTGACTGTGATGCTCTACTTTTCTTATGACATTTATGTGAATGTTTGTTCCTTTTTGTCATATTTGAGGCGCTTCTATCAAGCTCAATTATGACAATTTCACCTCATAAAATGTACCGGTAAATATTTCAGTTTGCGATAGATTTGTCACATTTATCAATTGAGAATGAAAGCTACTTATGGGAGATGAAGAGCAATTCTGCTCCTTATTAGCCCCCTCAGCTTGCTCTAACAGCCCATAGGTAACCACATCTGATTAATCTAGGGAGAGCACTATGACTACCTTTACTACTGAAGATCGCGAACTGGCCGAAAAAGAACCCATTCCTTTCTATGGCTACTGCTATTTGACTGATCCATCATCAAAGGATTCAAGCCCGCTTTTGCACCCTGTACTAAAGAAAATAAAAGTGGAATATCGATTAGATGACAGCAGCGAGGATTTAGAGGATTAGGTCTTAGTGATTTTTATGCTTCTTGCCCAGCTTCTCGGGTTTACCGTTGCCATAAAGACACCAGTACTGAATTTCTTCTGAGAGCATTTCTAGCTCATCAACCCGCAGTGATTTGAAGTCCGCCAAATCAATGGCGCCAGTCTTTCTTAATTTCTCAACAGTCTCTTGCAATGCGCCCATACTCATGTCCTCTCTGATTGAAATCGTCTGAGATTTACATTCTATCTAGTAAATTTATCTTGTCATAGTTCAAATGCACTCTAAATTGGTGCATTTAAGATCCCCAATAGAATTTAGAGGGAAATACTGCATTTTTAAGTCATTCTGATGGGTTCGAGTGAGAAATAATTATTTTGCTGTCATGCAACATACTTAAAAGAGTGGTAATCTACATAAGTATTAACCCTAATACAATCTAGATAAGGAGCCTTAAATGACACAATTATTGAGCCTCTTTAATCAAGTTTTTGGAAACCAGCCCAAAAGCCATGATTTAGAGCAATTCATCAATAGCCGCAACCCCAATAGTCATCAGCAAGTTGAAGAATTGACCCGAGACTATCTGTATCACTACACCACCTCTAGGGGGCTATAACTCATGAAAAAAATAGAGCAGATATTCCAAGACCTTTGGGACGCATGGGTAGAGGCTAGAACAGAACAAGCGAAGTACTACAACACGCATACTCACATTGAGTGATCAAATGCTAACGACTGAATTTCTTTTGCGAGATCAGTTTGTGAAATATGGATCTTGGTTAAAACTCCAAGATCCACAAACTCTCCATAACTATTTTGGTCATTCGATGGGCAAAAAATCAATTGATGCCCTTGTAAAACAGTTTGCGAGTGACCCTAAAAATCATCATTTTTTAGTGGCAAAGATTGATGGTAAGTGGGTAGGTAGCATTCATATTGCTTCGCGGGAGACAAAAGTAGAATTTGGCTTAATTGTGAGCCCGAAATATCGCAAGCAAGGCGTCGCCAGCGCCATGATGGATGAAGCTATTACTTGGGCGCGCAATCGCTACTACAAAGACTTGTTCATGCATTGCATTAGCTGGAATCGCCCCATCAAGAGGCTATGCGAAAAGCACGGTCTACTACCAATCAACATGATGGGCGACTCAGAAGCAAGCTTGCACCTTGAGCCACCTAATTGGGGCACCTACTTCAAAGAGCAAATGACTATGGCTAAGCGAAATTGGCTCTTCATGCTTCAATCTCCACAAGCGTCCTTTTAAAGAATAAAACATCCAAATTTAAGCTCTATGTAGACCGGAGTGTTGTCAACCATAATTAAAGATGGTTCACTCATCCTCACATCAGAATTTAATTAAAACTGCCAAGTTTTAAGAAGTTACAGCGTCTTTTTATCTATGTATAAGCTTTGGTGTCGCGGATTTAAGTAATTTAAAAATCTGCTATTTCAATAGGCGATTAATCCTGCATTTACTCAAGCCCCATACAGTTAGCGTAGTAAGTAACGGTTGCAGGCCAGTCTGAAAATACTCCCTTGACACCAACCTGCCTAGCCAGTACATCTAAAACCTCATAAATTTGGCCGTCGGAGTTTATTGCTGATCTTATCGATTGGTGATACCAAGCTCCGCCTTTATTCATTGGCCCATCGCGCTCCAGAGACCATGTAATGATATTTAAACCTGCATCTTTTGCTGCTTTAGCATAAGCCGACGGGATAATTTCTCCATTGCTGCCAGTTGTCAACAAAACCCATATCGGGGGAGCGATGTAACGTACCCCTTTTGCATAAAGCTCTTGCATGGTTGGCTTCAACATATCAGGATTAGCAGTATTAAACCCTTTCTGCTCATACCTGCCATCCAAATAAATCGCCTGCTCTCCAAACTCTGGTTCGTTCTGAATCCAGTAAATGACATCATTCAAATTAAATGACTGTGGAAAAACATCTTTAGGAGAAATACCAGCATTCTTGTAATCATTAATTAGAGCCTGTGCATATTGCTCTTGTGTAAAACCTAAATAAGGCATGGGCACCACCGCCTCTTTAAGCTCAGGAGTAAATTTACCGCCAAATTTTTTAAAAAGTGCAATAGATTCCTGATGCGTTAATAAAGTACCCCCAGCCTCAGAATACAAATCAGTCCTCCAGGCGGGGGTACCTGCTATGTAGGACTGAATATTCTTGGCATTTTTATTAAACCCATCCATTTTTCCACGCAGAGATTTAAATTCGACTAGGGTGATATCCGTTGTACGACACTCTGCTACCGCAGGCTCGGAGCCATTCGCCGGAGTAAATGGCTTTGCACACTTGTCTTGTAAATTGGATAACAAGATATTCGTAGTTCCCTGTAAATCATTTTGTGCGTGACGGCATACCAACTGCTTATCTTTAGTAAAAGTAACATCACATTCAAAAATACCAGCCCCCATCAATGCGGCAGCTTTATTTGACTGCACTGTATGCTCTGGAAACTCCAAAGGAGCACCACGATGGGCTATTGAAAATAAAGACCGACGGGGGACCTGTCCAGCACAGCTTCTTAGCTTACTTTTCAAAGGTCCATCTGTCATAGCATCTATTAGATAGTACGGTCTCACGCCGAACTGCACTTCCTGTGCAAATCCCGACTTGCTTATTAAAAGCAAGGTCGTTACAAGTAAAGGGGTTAATTTATTAGGAAATCGCATTGAGAGCACTATTTTTAGACCCGAAATACTGATACATGATCAGTGCCATAGCTAAAAAGACTGTAGCACCAAAACCAATAATGATGAGTGGCAAACTGATGTTTATCCACAAGAGAACAGAATAGATGAAAAGCATAAACAACACTGCTAAGTTCTCACTAAAACCCTGAATAGCGATGGATTGGCCGGTTGCCATCAGCGAATAACCCCGATGTTGCAATAATGCATTCATTGGCACTACAAAATAACCTGATAGCCAGCCTAATAGCATCAATAAAAAGTAGGCGGGTAAATCGTTTAGAGTTAATTGGATTGAATGCATTTGAAAGAGAATAATGGGCGGTAAAAGTTCATCGTTATACATTCCCATTAAACAGACTACTAAGCCCATCAGCGCCCCGTAAGGCAATACATTAGCGGAATGCTTCAAAGAGACTTTATATGCTGCATAAACAGCCCCTGCCGCCACACCTATTGCAGAAACAGCTTGCAAAGCAGCACTCTCAGAAAGATTCATGTGTAAGGCATATTCAGCCCATTTCAACATCAGGAACTGTAGGGTTGCTCCAGCACCCCAGAATAATGTAGTCACAGTTAAGGAAAGCTTACCTAACCGATCTTGCCATAAGCTCACAAAACAAGTGAAAAAATCCCGCACCAAATTACCACAATGTAGGTTCAACTGTTGATAGGAAGATCCTACTTTCAATAGAGGCACATTAAGTAAAGCAGCCGCAGTATAAATAGCTGAAATCAAATAGATGGCTATTACTGCAGAGCTTGAAATATTACCCTTCATGAAATCTAGGTTAACTAGTTGGAAAAAATCATGGAGAAAATCACTAATCAGAAATCCTCCCAATAAAGTTCCAAAAATAATTGAACCAATAATGAGCCCCTCCATCCAACCATTGGCTGCTACCAACTTATCGGAGGGTAGTAGCTCAGTCAGAATTCCATATTTTGCAGGGGCATATAAGGCGGCACCTATCCCCACGATGCCATATCCTAATAAGGGATGCATACCAAAAAGCATCAGACCACAACCACTAGCTTTGAGCACATTAGCAATCAACATCACCCGGCCTTTAGGCCTGGAATCTGCAAATGCGCCTACAAATGGAGCAAAAAGAACATAGGGAAGTACAAAAAAAATTTTAAGTGAAGGGGATACCCAATCAGGCTCTTGCATTGAAACCAAAAGAGCAATGGATACTATCAGTAGCGCGTTATCAGCCAGTGATGATAAAAATTGTGAGAATGCTATCGTATAGAAAATACGATTCATTGCTTAATAAAAATTTCTCGCAAAACAGATGACGAAGCTAGCTTATCTTTTAAATGAGAATTGAGTATTAAATCGTGATAATTATTTACCAATTTTTGAGTCACTTGGCCCCATGAAATTTCAAGAGTTGTTTGCCTTGCACGAGCTCTCAAACTTTCTATATCAATATCGTCTTTTATTAGCGCAAGGCCGACTGAAATGAAGGAGTTGACCTCATTTGGACTAGCTAAAAATCCATTGCTACCATGATCTATAAATTGTCGAGCTGCTGCATAGTCATATGCCAAAACAGCTAATCCACTAGCCATCGCTTCGATTGTTACATTCCCAAATGTTTCACTCAGACTCGAAAATAAAAAGATATCGCCGCTAGCATAGTGGCTCGCAAGTGCCTCGCCTCTCTGTACTCCAGCAAAGATACTGTTAGGACAGCTTAGCCTTAAAGACTCTTTTTCAGGGCCATCACCAACCCAAACCATTTTTAGATTTGGATTAACTTGTAACATTGCCTTAAATGTTTCTACAGTGACTTGAAGATTTTTCTCAGAAGCAAGTCTGCCGACACACAAGACCACCTTTTCATGATCTTTCACTCCCCAATAATTTCGTAAGTCTTGACTACGCTTAGATGGATTAAATAACTCAGTATCTACTCCTCTAGCAAGCACTTTGAGTCTCTCAAAGCCGTTACTGAGCAACTGATTCTTAAGCTCCTGAGTGGGCACCATGGTGAAGTTGCTGTTGTTATGAAAATAACGCAGATACCTTTGGATAGGATTCTTTAGGAAGCTAATTCCATAATGGGCTGAATAAGCATCAAAGTTAGTTCGGAAATCAGAACAAATAGGAATATTTAATTTTTTAGCTGCCTCGAGAGCCGACCAACCAAGAGGGCCTTCGGTAACAATATGGACAAGACTAGGTCTATCAGAAGTCCATTGCTTTAACAGCATATTTTTTTGGGGAAGGCCCATTCTTAGGGAGCTGTAACCTGGTATGGGCACCCCCAATGTCAGTATTTCTTTGAAATGAGATTCATTTTTGGGCTTATCTTTTAATCCCTGACGAGGCCGGATGAGCGTGATGTCATGCCCCATCTCTGCCAAACCCTGAATGAAGCGAGCGATTGTGCTAGCTACCCCATTAACCTCTGGAGGATATGTTTCCGTAACAATAGCAACCTTAACTGAAGCATTAAGCTTTAGATTGCTGTCTATTCCCATGGCATTTGAAGTCATTGATGCTGAGTATTCTCTAAGAAAATAACAGTTTTATGACAGGCTAAATTTTTTATATGTCTCCAAATTGTCACAATTAAATTGTAAATATGGTGACATTCATATTTTTGTAATGTTGTACTTAATCTTCAGAGGATCCAAAATTGATTCAATTTTTTGAAACCCTAAAAAAACAGCGCTGGGATGATCATCGCTATTACCACCATAGCCGCATCAATCAATCGCTACACTTAGTTAGTGCTCTGAGTTTCTTGACAGCTTACTGCTTACTGTTTACTGATCCCATCGCTGCCTCATTGCTCGCATGGTTAGTTGCTATGACAACTCGTCAAAGTGGCCATTTCTTTTTTGAGCCAAAAGGATATGACGAGGTTAATAAAGCCACTCATGAGTACAAAGAAGAAATTAAAGTAGGCTACAACCTCAATAGAAAGGTTGTTCTTTTATCTATTTGGGCCGCAATTCCGGTGTTGGTGTACTTGAATCCCGTATTCTTGCAAAAATTTATTGCCCTAAATACCTTCACGAACACCGAGGGTTTTATTCGACAAACTGGTCTCCTATGGCTCTGGCTTGGTGTTGGTGGTGTGCTTTTCCGCACTTTTCACCTTTTCTTCATTCATGACGTTGAGGCCGCTTTTGCTTGGATGACCAAAATTATCACGGACCCATTCCATGATGCAAAAATTTATGCGACTGCACCTCTGTATTTATTACGCGGTCAACTCATTGATCCCATGGATCATCTTGAACTCAGCGAAGAAAATCTGGGCCCAATCAAATCCTAATGTAAGGCATGCTGGGTTCTATTTTTTCTAAATAGCATTTCTTTGACTATTTGACGCTTAATTGCTTTATTGCTTAGCCCATTCCCACTCCACCACCAAGCATCCTGCTTCATGGATTGGGCCGCAGCAATAAAGCGCTCCAAAACGGCCAGCATATCTGCATCACTATAGTTCAGGCTGAAAATAAATCTTCCTGTTCCAATCCAGCTTAGTGCCAGGCCTTGTTCCTTTAAGTAGTACTGAAACATCCAGTTATAGCGACTCGGCTCAGTGAAATAGACGGTCCAAATACTAGACATGTTTGCGACCCTGACTGGCAAGTTTAATGAAATCAATCTTTCATTGAAGTGATTGGCACGCCGGTTCCAAACTCCATCTAAATCTTCATACATTTTTTTGATGGCTGGTGTTTCAAGTTGCTCTAAAAATACTTGCATCGCTCCCATTACATAGGGGTGCGAATTAAACGTCCCCCTTGCAAAACAGATATCGGCCGGTTTTTCTTGCTTAAACCGCTTCATTAAGTCGCTACGTCCGCACACTACGCCAATTGGCAATCCGCCGCCCAAGGTTTTGCCGTAAGTCACCATATCAGCCCTTACGCCAAAGTATTCTTGAGCACCGCCCTGAGCCAAACGAAACCCTACGAATACCTCATCAAAAATGAGAACAATTCCATTTTTTGTACATACCTCCCTTAGCTCCTGGAGCCATTTGGTATAGGCAGCACGATCATAATGTGCAGTACGCGAGCTGTCTAATAGAGATGAATCACCAGGCGCTCCTTTATTGGGGTGCATAGCCTGCAGTGGATTGACTAATACGCAGGCGATATTTTTTCGATTGCGTAGTACTCTCAAGGTATCTTGATCCATCTCCTTCAGTGTGTAAGTTTCCCGAGGAGGAAGTGGGTTACCTATCCCAGGCTGCACATCTTCCCACCAACCGTGATAGGCGCCATTAAATCGCACTACATGGCTACGCTTTGTATGGTAACGAGCTAAACGTACCGCCTGCATGACAGCCTCTGTACCAGACATATGAAAAGATATTTCATCTAAGCCCGAAATGGCCGTCAAGCGCTTTACATTATCCTCAACAATGGGGTTGTAGAACCCCAAAACAGGTCCCAATTCAGATACACGTTTAGCCCCTTCTTCAATGGCCTTTTTATAAAAGTCATATCCGAGAACATTGACTCCATATGACCCAGTTAAGTCATAAAAGAGATTGCCATCTAAGTCAGTCAAGGTCACTCCAGATGACGACTGCATGAAGCTACCGGATTTCAGATGCTCGCTGACAAAAGGGCTAAATTGAAAGGGTACTCGATACCTACCTGTAAATTGCAGATCTGATATATTTTGGGCCGCTTGATTTGTTAAGGCAACCGATTTTGCAAAGCGCTCCCGGTAGATGTGCGATAGGCGCATAAAACCAGCCTCTCTTAAGGAGGCGATATTATCTGGCGCACCATCAACCTTAAAAAAGGATTGTTTATCAAAGGAGTAAAAGGGTATTAAACGAGCTACCCTTTTTGCCATGCGTGAGTGCCCTGCCAAAGAGGGATGCTTTGCCTTTGATAGCTGTAATCTTGTATAAACTTTTTGAACAATCCACACTCCAAAGCCTGCTCCGAATATACTTGGTACGATCCAACTATTCATAAATACTCCAATTGTTCTTTCTTGACACTTTTACTTCATTTGTTTGACAAAATTATGTCAATGAAAAAAGCCATACAAAACATACTATCCCAGGAAGATCTGAATTTTCTGCTAACTAATCGCATTCCGCGTAATGCGCTTACTCGCTTTATTGGCTGGTTTAGTCAAATTGAAAACCCAGTGATTGCTTATATCTCCATACAGGTATGGAAATTTTTTTCTGCACTTGATTTATCCGAGGCAAAGAATCAGCACTTTAAAAGCATGCATGCCTGCTTCACACGTGAACTTAAGCCCAATGCAAGACCAATCAATCAAGACTTTAATAATCTAGTAAGTCCTTGCGATGCTCTGATTGGAGCATTCGGAAGGGTTAGCAATGGTGAAATTTTTCAAGCCAAAGGCTTTCCTTACGCATTAGAAGACCTGATACCCAACAAGAGCCTAGCAAAGAGTTATGAGGGATGCGAATATGTAACCTTACGCCTCACTTCAAGTATGTATCACCGATTTCATGCCCCAACGGCAATGCGAATCAAAAAAATTACTTATATTTCTGGTGACACCTGGAATGTAAACCCGATTGCACTTAAGCGTGTTGAACGACTCTTTTGTAAGAATGAAAGAGCAGTGATTGAGTGTGAGATAGATCGTGTAGACAAGAGAAGTGAACATACAACTTTAACTCTGGTGCCTGTAGCAGCGATTCTTGTTGCCAGCATTCGCATGCACTGTATTAATCTACTCTTTCATCTAAAGTACAAAGGCCCTAATGAAATTGACTGCGATGCTACCGTCACTCGTGGTGAAGAATTAGGCTGGTTTCAACACGGCTCAACGATTATTGTTTTTTCTCCCAAAAATTATCGCTTACTACCAAGTCTCAATCTTGGGGACTATATTCGTATGGGTGAGGCCTTATTTGAATACTCGCTAGAGCGATAAGCTATCTACAAGCCAAACTCAGAGTCTCGTGGCTACGCTCCATTCCCTCAGCTATTTTTTCGAAACTCTTGCGAATATTATTTCTAATGAAATACTCTATGATTCCAGCGGGAATTACAGAATCAGGCGTGATTGAGCTTGCATAACGTACCAACACACCCTTTTCATTGGCTTGAAGTCGCCATGTCCCAGAATAAGCCTTGTGATCGCCTTTAGTCTGAATAAAATTGAGTCCTTGATTTGGCAGCTCCGTATACTCCACCTCAGATCGTAGTTGAATAGGGAATAATAAAACTTGCTCCTCAATAAGCCTCTCTACTGTCACCCTATTGCCATTCCTTTTGCGCACCTTAGACTCAACAAGGCCTGGGGTTGCTTTTATGTCTTCATAGTCCGTCAAAAAGGCATAAGCCTCGCACTGACTAACTGGCGCTATAAAGCTAGTCTGAATCCTAAAACTAGACCCTATTTTTTCTATTAAGACCTGCATATCATAGGCGGTCAGCTCAGTGAGCGCAAAACAAGATTGACTACCTATCAGTAAGCAGCATAGAAATGCTCTTTTCATAATAGAATTTCTAGACAGAATAAGAAATCAGTAATACTCAATGCTCTTCCTCAATATTGAGATCAAGCAATTGAAGTGACTCGGCATCAGCCAACTCAGCACACTCAACCCCATTCATTTGATCATCAAAAGAGAGTTGCGCAAAACGCTCGGCAGCTAAAAAATTATTCTTCTGATAGTTGTCTAAGGCTAACAACTGATTCCATGCCGCTTTTTGAAAATACTCGGCAGCCATTCTTCTTAAGTTAATAATCTGCTCATTTAGATTTTGATCTAGCATTTATTCTCTCCATCAATTTGGCAACGAATTTGAATAAGATGCTCTACCTTTCATATGACATTTATATGAATTCTTAAACATTCTTGTCACATTGGACGCCTACACATCACTCTCATATGTGACAATTTCACGATTTAAAATTACTAAAAAATATTTTAATAAAGATAGATATGTCATATTTCATCCCTAACAATCAGATTTACTTATGGGAGATGAAGGGCAATTCTGCTCCTTTCCGGTCACCTCAGCTTGCTCTAACAGCCCATAGGTAACCACTTGTCATTTATTTAGGGAGAGCATAAATGACTACCTTCACTACTGAAGATCGTGAGCTTGTTGAAAAAGAGCCTATCCCCTTTTATGGGTATTGCTATTTAACTGACCCGACTGCGAAAGACAATAATGCGCTTTGCATCCGGTGCTCAAGAAAATTAAAGTGGAATACAGAGTTGATGACAGCAGCGAGGATTTAGAGGATTAACTTTCAAAAGACAAAACCCCCACCATTTCTGATGAGGGTTTGCTTTTCTGGTGGGCCCACCAGGACTTGAACCTGGGACCAAAGGATTATGAGAGCAGATATCCAAAGAAAACCGTTAAGATTTCAAGG